>Ga0123355_10002335_pt1 | contig 26805 bp, 22 predicted proteins | sample TergutEmb28metaG_3_FD_89872 | JGI IMG/M metagenome (GOLD analysis project Ga0123355, IMG submission 89872) | Embiratermes neotenicus P1 segment gut microbial communities from Petit-Saut dam, French Guiana - Emb289 P1 | ecosystem: Host-associated > Arthropoda: Insects > Digestive system > Gut ... | reverse complement strand
GGAGTTTTGAGCAAAATATATGTATTAGATGCTTGTGCCGTTATTGCTGCGTTATCAAATGAAAAAGGCGCAGAAATAGTTGTAAATGCCTACAACGAAGCAGCTTCTGGCAACGCAAAAATCATTATGAATATAGTAAATTTGCTGGAAGTTTATTACGACGATTACCGTATTCATGGCAAAGAATCAGCTGATAAAATGGTGGAAAGCATTATGGCATTTCCAACCACAATTATTTCGGAAATCAAACCAGATATTTTTGCGGAAGCTGGGCGGTTGAAATCAACTTATAAAATTTCTTTAGCGGATTCAATAGTTTTAGCCCAAGCGATTGTTGTGAAAGGTTTTCTTTTGACTTGCGACCACCATGAATTTGATACCATTGAAGGAAGAGAACCTTTAAATTTTCATTGGATAAGATAATGTATTAGTGCTTAAAATCAAGGGCGCACTTATGTACCAGCGAGTGTGGTACGTGCGATTAGCTTAACTTGAAAGGAGTTGCTTCGGCTAAAGGCGAAGGGGGCTGTCCTTTACAGGACAGCCCCCTTCTTTATACCGCAAACTTCAAATTACCTTAATCAAATACAACCTCAGTTAGAAATATTTCATGATAGATATCCCGGGATATGGCGGCGATTGCGTTGGCTTTGGTTTTTGCGCGTTTTTTTGTGTAGTGGGCTTCTAGTTTTCGGCAGTAGTATAGGGCATCAAACTTAATCATCCCACCAGCCCTAAAATGGGGGATTACAATGTCTTGTATATAGTTTGCTGAGTCGCTCTCATCCAGGCTCATAAGATGGCTTATTGCATTTAGCTTAATTGTTCTATCATCGTCGCTCATATCTGCCATCATGACATCAGTATTGCCTTCCCTAATCATGGCTCTTATAAGTGTTAATAACTCCCGACATTCATCATATCTTTTCATTTCACATAAGCAATTAGCCTTAATTGTTAACGTATCTAAATACATCCCCATGTGCTCGTTTTCAAGATATGCCTGTGCTTGGTCGCATAAGTTCATGCATTCCTCATGCATTCCTATTTTAAGCTTGAGTTGCGCCATGTTGCTCAAGATTTCCCCTGTCAGGTCTCTCGCATTAACGCTCTTGCTTTTCGCCAGGGCTAATTTTAGTGCCTCCTCGGCGTTTCGATGCTCACCTACTAATAAATAGCATTTGCCAAGAGCATTCCACATAATCGCAGATGTATCCATTGTAATATTGCCAGTATGAGATGCTTTGGAACGCTCTACATATCTTATGGCTTGGTGAGGCTTGCCTAGAAACATATAAGCTTGACCTATGTTCATCAATGCCGAACCGGCAGCACCTTTATTTGCTTCTGCATGGTCAACTGCTATAAGTGAGTGTTTTAAGCAGCTAATTAAGTCACCAGCATAAGCACAAAGAAACCCTTTGTTTAGATGGTATAGGTTAACGACTTCATCGCTTGCATTCTCCAGCAAACCCTCAACGAAACTCAATTTTTCTTCTGCGACTGGAATGTTATACTCCATACCAAACAACAAAGCTTCGGATACCAAGTACAGCAGGTATAAATCATGCTCGAAAGACAAATCCAATATTTCAGACATTTCTTCTTGCATGGCCTTGGCCTCGGCAAATCTGCCTTCGATAATATACTGCTTCCATACATGTATGCGATTCTTATATGCGTCTAACTCATGCTCCATTAGTGGAGCTTTTTCTATGCCCAAAAACCTTCTCATTGCAGTCAGCGTTTCGGCACTAAACTCTATATCACCGCGTTCGAAGCGGCTTATGGAGGATTTACTGCTACCTATTGCATCAGCCATATTTTCTATGGATAACCCTTTTGCTTCCCGCACATGTCTTATTTTTTCACCTGTTGCCAAATTCGAATATTTTACCATTATCTTGCCTCCTTGGGGTTAGTGTAACTTATATAACATAGGATTATGCAGTTTTGCAATTACATATTGGGGTATGTAATATATGGTGTTTTGAGAGTGTAATGGATTTTTCCGCTATATTACTGGGTTGTAGCCCCTTGTATGCAACTTGTTTGTAAATTTCAGAAAAACGCAATTTCTATAAAATAATTTGCATTTTACCCTTGTCCTCAGAAACAAGAACACTAGGCTACAGTCCATAAAAATATTTTTACCCTTGTTTATCCATAAGATACATAGCATTCGCATCATAATTGCTGGCATGAGTTTATTATTCTTTATAAATAATTTTTTGCAATGATTCAATTTATGTTGGGAATTTTGCTTATTAACTTGCGTAAAAAATCAAGTTATTCTTTTTCTGCACAAAAATTAATATTTTGCAGGAGCGATAACATGAAAACCAAAAACCCAAAAGTGATGAAATCACAGTTCTTACGCATACTAATGTCCCTTAGTATGCTGGCGATTGTGACAGCCATAACAGTTGTTGCCTTGGATAATTACGATACAGAGCATGAGTTAGATGGATGTATTGGATTATCAGATTACATATATCAGTTGGACGAAAGTTGTATTGACTATGCATCATTAATCAATGATTATGGAAATCAAGGCAACTATATGTACCACACTTTAACAAATAGCAGCAATAGCGAATATGGTTGTCAGCCTGGGTATCTAGGCTATTGTGTGCATGTTGAAGGTGATTATGACGTTGGCCCCTCTTACAATTATGTGGATTACGGCTATCCCTACAGTTACCCAGCAGGAAATATTGATTATTTGGAAGATGAATATGGCAATAGTGGATACATAGGGTATGCGCCGGATTATTACTACAGCGCGTATTATGAGAATACCCCCGACTATGGGTTAGAGTACTACTATGTTAAGTTTTGCGACTGCCATAGTTATGTGCGGCGATATATATCCCCGTATGGCCCCCATGACTGGTATGCGAGTGCGGGTGATGCATACATACAGGCGTATGGCGGGTATATTGGCATTGCGCCTTTTTCCATTCCTACACTACCGCCATTGCCTACTATGCCATCGGATATGGGGACAATCATAGATGTCCCAATATCTGTTACAACTGTATCCGATATACAAACAGCTGTAAATTGGATTATTGATAACGGTAGTATCGGCAATGCATATCGTATCCTTCTCAATTTCCCTGGCAACCAAGCTATTGGCACTACGACCATTAATTTCAATTCTGGCCATTATACGATTATCGACTCTTACAACAACTACAATCAAGTATGGCTCCATCATGGAACGGGACGGCATTTTTCCATTAGTTCTGGTTCTTCTTGGGCTGGATTAGGAGGAACAACGGTAGAACTTCGCGATGTCACACTTTCCAGAAATCTTGGAACCGGCGCTGGAACTATTGCCTCGGAGACTATAGGTGGAGGCGTAAACGTAGGAAATGGTCGATTTTTCATGAATCACGAAAGAGCCACTATATCAAATAACAGGGCTGCGGGCGGTGGCGCAATATTATTAAACCCATATATCCCCACAGTACGATTTTGGTTACAAGCCGGTCAAATAGAATATAATGTTTCTACTTTTGACGCTGGTGCGATATGGTCGGATGGAGTTGGCGTCCCTTTGCACATAGTAATGACGGGTGGGTATATACGTCACAATATTGCCTATGGTGCAGGTGGTGCGTTTGCTCAATGTTGCTGGACTTGGTATTGGGTGGATGGCACATATATTTATGGTAATATTTCCGCAACTGGCGGTGGCGCTTTCATCTTAGGAGGTGCTACTAGCCATATGTATATGCTAAGTGGCGAAATTCACGACAATACGACATTTGGAAATGGAGGCGGCATTCTTTCCGGCAGCAATCTCGCCCTTGTTGGTGGCTACATTCACAATAACCAGGCGATTAGCAACTGGCCTGGAGGGGGTAATGGGGGTGGTGTATATGCCTCGTCAGGGTGGGGCAATGTTCGTATATTTGGAGGTTCCATTACAAACAATCAAGCTTCTGGAGATGGTGGTGGTATTCGTTTATCCGGAGTTGACACATGGGATATTGTTTCCTCACTTAACATATCTGGAAACAGAGTTGGTGGTAATGGTGGCGGAATTTCATTCAGCTATGCATTTAGCTGGGTTGTAAGCGACATTATGGTATTGTGTGACCGAGTTACTATTACCAACAATACAGCCGGGGGGAATGGTGGAGGAATATTTTTTGATGAAGCTACTCCAGATGGTGTATTCAACCCAATTTTACAAGGTAGTACAATTAGCGGTAATGGTCATGTTGCAACCGTGCACACACATGGAGGCGGCATTTTTCCTAATATCAATATAACCCCAGTAGATATTAACACACAGAATGGTGGCGGTGTGTATATTGCAGCCGGTAGGTTTCGAATTGATTACGGCAATATAACCGGAAATGCGGCATTGGGCACAGGCAATAATAATGGCTTTAGCGGTGCAGTACATGCAAGTGCGCCCGATTGGGGTACATCGTCAGCATTCATATATATGCATGGCCCCGGAACAATAAATCTCAACAACAATGATGCTCGTATGGGCGGAGCCATGCGCTTAGCTGGTACGTCAAACTTTAACCAGGCAACCAACACTGGCCCCATAAATCTTATAGGCAACACTGCCACACAGCTAGGTGGTGCGCTGTCTCTGGAAAACCGTACAACGGCAAATGCTATAAATTTAGGTGAAGATTGGACCATTAGTCAAAATACGGCTGGAATCAGTGGCGGCGGCATTCATATGCGTGCTTCTACGCTTACTATAAACGGCACGATTATTACAAACAATGAAGTCACAGGTACGACTTCCGGTGGCGGTGGTGTTTATGTTGGCGGATTCTCTACGTTTACAATCAATCCAGAAAGCTTGATAGCTTACAACACAGCATATACAGGCGGCGGTGTACTCTTCCATGGAGCTAGTATTCCAAATACAGGAATTATTATGCATGGAGGTACTATCCGCAATAACACAGCTACAAGCGAAGACTTATTCAGTCATGGTGGTGGCGGTGTAGCATTTCTAAGTGACAGCATATGGGACTTTGCAAGATTCGTCATGCACGATGGCTATATCATTAATAACACATCTTACTCTAATGGTGGCGGCGTCAGTGCTAACTCTGAAGCGTTATTTGAGATGAATAATGGCAGCATCAGTGGTAATACAGCACGCAGAGGCGGGGGTATATATGTAGCCAGCCTTGCAGGAGAAACAGTGTGGTTACCGCATCCGCCGTGGCAAGCAATAGTACCGCGTGCAGTTGTTATATCCGGTGGAGAAATCTCCAACAACCAAGCCACAACAACCCCAACCGCTCAATATATAGCCCGCGAAGTTGACCCTACAACCGGCGCAGTAATAACCCCAGGCTTATACAATGGCAGCGGCGGCGGTATATACGTAGTAAGGGACGCAGGTATAACCATCGAAAACACCAACATCACAAACAACCACGCCTATGAAATGGGCGGCGGCATATTCACAGAGTGGTACCAATACTATGTACCCACCCTCACCGAGGTAGATGTATACACAAACCTAATCGTAGCCGATACAGTAACCTTCGACGACAACACCGCAGGCCAAGGCGACTTCCTACCCCCTACCAACGCCTATGACTGGACAAACATCCCCGGCCTGCTTCAAGGTGGTGACCAAAGCATCCACGACCATCCAATCAACAACTACGACATAAATTTCCGCCGGGCTCCTGTAACAACCATCCCTTTCACATTCCACAAAACTACCTCAAACGTATACACTGCCCCAAGCCTAGTAAACATAGCCGATATAACCCCATTCCTGCTAGAAGGCGCGTATTTCTCACTATTCCGCTTTGAGGGCTCAGGCACGCCTCCCGACTTAGTAACCTACCCCTCCGCAGATTGGGAAAGAATCTATAACGCGGTACGCAGCACCGGCCTGCTAACAGACCCCATAACAATGGAACTAACCCCCGACGGCATATATCACCTGGTAGAGACACTAGCCCCGGCAGGCTTCCAAATTCCCTTTGGGCAGTGGCGCATAACCCACGATGATAATGCCCCCGGAGACTTTACAATTATAACAGTAGGCGGCACAGCCCCATGTTTTGAATATCTGGACGGGTACTTCCATGTAGGTAATGTACCGGGTTCTATGTTACCGCTAACAGGCGGGTTTGCTACTCACCGTATACTTTGGGCAGGCAGCTTGGCACTTCTTGCAGGCTTTGGTATGTGGGCTTACCTCAATTTCTTTGCAAATAAAAAACGAGAAGCACAATAACCAAATTAAATACAACGGTCATATCGACATCACCCAAGATGGAAATATTTTTACGGTTGAAATTTTGCTATATGTGGGGGATAGTTAAAATGCGAAAGCCGCAATGTAATTGGTGTAAACGCAAAACTTAATAATGAAAATTATGAAAAAATGTGTTATACTAATTACACGGGGGTGTTATACTATGACAAGATTAGAATATACCTTTAAGACAGATACCCTTTTCAAAATGTTGTTTGTAAAGTATCCCGACTTATTGAAACAACTTGTGGCAGTATTGCTTGGCATAAAATATGATAGCATTGAGCAGCTTATAATAACAAACCCCGAAATGCCGCCCGAAAGTTTAGGCGATAAGTTTTGCAGACTTGATATAAACATGGTTGTAGATGGACAAAGGGTTGACTTGGAAATTCAAGTAAATGACGAAGGCGATTACCCCGAACGCAGTCTATATTATTGGGCAAGGGAATTTTCAACAGGACTAAGTGAAGGAGAAGGTTATTCTGAACTACCACGAACAATAATCATAAATATAATTGCATTTGTGTTGTTTGACTGCAAAGAGTTTCATTCAGAATTTCAAGCCCTTGAAGTTACACGCCACACACAACTAACCGACAAGATGAGCCTACACTACTATGAACTGCCCAAGTTACCCGATTCAATAAACGTAGGCAACAACAAAGAATTATGGTTAAAATTATTTAAGGCAGAAACAGAGGAAGAATTAGCAAATATCGAAGCATTGGAGGTGCCGATTATGAGTGCAGCAGTACAAGCATACCGCCATGTAGCAGCTTCACCCGAGTTTCGTGAAATAGCACGATTACGGTCTAAAGCACGGCACGATGAAGCACAGGCTTTGAACAATGCAAGGCGTGAAGAAAGAGCAAAATTGCAAGGTGTAATTGACGAGCAGGCGGCTGAAAATGAGCAACTTCGTTTACAACTTGCCGAACTTCAAGCACAGTTGACTAAAAAGTAAGCAAGATAACAGCAACGTCAAAGAGCAAAGCCCGTATGCAGAGGTTTAACACCTTCGCCATATCGGGCTTTTCCGTTTTTCAAAACAGTCCATGACAACACAACCCCGAAGCATTCGTGGGTGTTTTCCTGGATTGCTTCGCTTCGCTCGCAATGACTGGTGGAATGGTGGATTTCCGTGTCACTCAACGCTTTTATGTTGGCAGGGTTGCGCATTTAGGTGTAAATCTTACGATAGAGCATTGCTACATATTCATTCAACTTGTACAATAGGTTAAATTACTCATGTGGTGCAAATTGAGAAAAGGTTGTCCATTATTGCCAAAACTGAAAAATCGCTTTTATCGGTATCATCAAAACCGGGAAAAGGTTTACCATTAGTATCAAAACCGAAAGAAGCCTTTGTCGGTATCATCAAAACCGGTTGGTGTATTTCGCACTAACACCATACAATTTCAACTTGTGCTGTTGGCGGCATGGCGAGTTAAGCCGTTACATAATTCCATCATATATAAAGTCTACACCTTGCGAACCTGGTACCCTATATAAAACCCAGCCTCGAGAAACCCAACCGCCAAAGCCGCCTCATGTTCGTGGGTGTTACCCCGTTCAACCATGCGCAACACCACACTTCTACCTGCGCCAAAAGCGCAGCCAGCCATAGCCGAAAACAGCGCCGCACGATGGGCATGGTTATCAGCTTCCACACAAAATATCTCGCCCATGGTTTCATCCCTAAGTTTAACCATAAGCATACCGTATCCGGTTATTTCGTCACCCTTTTTAATTGCAAAAATACGCCAAATATCCCGCTTATCCTGTATGCGCCGGCTTGTCCAGTACATGTCTGGGGCGGGGTTAACTTTGTCATGCAGTGCCGCAAATTTGGCAAAATCGGCCTCTTCCAACAGGGTTACTTCGCCGCAGCCGTAGGGCCTGTAGCCTTGAGGCGTTACTTTCATTGCAATGCAGTCTTCTAAAATTTCAGCCCCTATGGAATCCAGTGTGCCCTTGGGTGCAGGCATATCCCGGATGCATAAAGTCACTTCAAACCCGGGGTATCTTTTTTTCAAAGGCTCCCATATTTCTGCTAAGTCTTTTTCTTGGATATCGTTTATTTGTATGTAGTTCTCGGCTTCTTCCACGAAAATCTTGATACCGTTAATTTCAACAACTTTCATATATATCCCTTCATACAACATTAATCATATAATAGTTTTGCTGATTTTATGCAGCTTTCTGCTTGTTCAATGCGGTGCTTTGATAGGGCTTTACTCGACTCCATATATTTCAACTCCATCTGTAGCTATATTTCTGTAAAAGGGTAAAATCGGAATGCGATCGTTAAAAACCTGCTCATCCCTAAGCAGAATACATACTGTTATATCATGCTCAAGGCTTGTACTACTTGCTATTTTACATATTTGGGTTTCCAAAGTCGATTTATCACTTTCATCAATATCAGCAAGTATCATAATATCTAAATCGGAATCCTTATTATAGTCACCACGGGCATAAGACCCATATAGGATTATCTTGCGAAGCCTATCGCCGAATAGATGTTTTGCGCTGCGGCTCAATTCATCCGTTATATTATCTAGTTCAAAGTTTTCATTAATCATAAATGGCACCCTAGCTTTCTTCCAAAATCAGGTTGTACCCTCAACCCCGGTACTACCATACCCTCCTTCGCCGCGCAAACTCTCAGGCAGCACACCGGCCTCGTAAAACCCTGTCATCTCAACCTTAGCCACAACCATTTGCGCAATCCTGTCACCACGGCGCACTGTGTAATCTTCCGTGCCTAAGTTGATAAGCAGCGCACACAGTTCCCCGCGATAATCCGCATCTACCGTACCCGGCGCGTTAAGCACCGTTATGCCAAAATTAAAGGCCAGACCGCTGCGCGGCCTGACCTGGGCTTCGTAACCTATTGGCAGTGCAATCTTAATCCCGGTTGGGATTAAAGCGCTTGTGCCTTTTTTTATACATACCGGCTCGTGTACATTGGCATGTAAATCCATGCCCGCAGAGCCTGGGGTTTGGCGCTTTGGCAGCGGCAAATCCTTAGCGTCTTGGGTGCGGGTTATTAGAAATTTTAATGCGTTGTGGTGGGTTTGCAAAAACCTGTTATACGCATGTTTAAACAAAATCTCCTTAATACTACCCTTGCGTTTTACCCAAAAGCGCATTTGACTCCAACCCCTCTACCTGTTTGCCAACCAACGAAAGGCTCATCTCGTCTAACTTAAAAATCCTCTCGCACATAGCGTAGAAAGCATCTAAATCCACAGCGTCGATATTTGAGATAATTTCATCCGGCGTAATTGTTTTATCCAGCATCAAAAGCGTATGCCCAATACTGTTCATACGGTTATACGCGCTTTCAAGCCCCAGCAGGAAACCGCTTTTTAGCTGTTCCCGGGTCTTTGCCAGTTGGTCTGCCGTAATTTTATCTGTAAACATGCGGTTTATCTCGCCTGTTATAAGGCTAAGCACATCGTAGATATGCGCCGGGCCAAGGCCTGCGTAAATCACAAACATGCCCGTATCCCGGTAGCTGGCATTATATGAATACACAGAGTATACCAGCCCATGCTCTTCCCGTATTTTCTGGAAAAGGCGGGAACTCATTCCCCCCCCGAAAACTGTGTTAACACATGCAAGGGCGTAGGCATCGCTGCCCATTCCGCTGGCAAGCCCCGGAAAGCCCATGCATAGGTGAACTTGCTCTATATCCTTATCACGTACGCTAAAGCTTGGCCGGTACTGGGCCGAGGGCTCGGTATCTTCTGCCCCCGTGTCCTTATACCTGTCAAAAACAGCGGTGATTTTCTTGATTATTTCTTCCTCGTTAATATTGCCGGCTATGGCTATTACGGTGTTTTTAGGCCTGTAGCGGCTTTCCATAAAGCCGAGAAAATCATCCCTTTTAAACGACCTTATTGTTTCCGGGGTACCTAGAATGGTTTGCCCCAAGGGGTGGTTTTTAAAGGAGTTTAACTCCAGCATAGACATTGCCACATTTTCCGGCGTGTCTTCGTACATATTTATTTCTTCCAGGATAACATTGCGTTCCCTTTCAATTCCGCTTTCTTCGAAACGGGAATTGAAAAACATATCGGAAAGTACATCCAGCGCAACGTCGAAATGGGTGTCTAAAGTCCTGGCCATATAGCAGGTGTACTCCTTGGACGTGAAGGCGTTAAGCTGGCCGCCTACGGCATCCATGGTATCTGCGATATCTTTTGCGGTGCGCTTATCGGTACCCTTAAACAGCAAGTGCTCAATAAAATGAGAAATGCCGTTAAGGTGCGCACTTTCGTTCCGGGAGCCGTTTTGAACCCATATCCCAAAGCTTACGGAACGCACAAAGGGCAAAGACTCCATTACTACCCTTAGGCCGTTTGGCAGCTCGTGTACCCTAATCAACGGCGGTCGCCCCTTGGCGGACGGCCACGGTCGCCGCCTCTGTCGCTTCCGCCGGACCTTGGGGGACGTTTTTCCCTGTCTCGCGGTGCATACACTGCGTCTGGGTCCAGCACGGCCTTGCGGCTTAGGTTAATGCGGCCTTGGTCGTCTATTTCTACTACTTTTACCGTTAGTTCGTCGCCTACTTTTACGAAATCTTCTACATTTTCTACCCTGGAAGTATCAAGCTGGGATACATGCACCAAGCCCTCTTTTTCCGGGGCGATTTCTACAAAGCAGCCGAAGGTCATAAGCCTGGTTACTTTGCCGGTGTAAATGGCGCCTATTTCCGGCGGGTTTACAATGGCCCTAATAATCTCGGCGGCGCGGTTAACCTTGTCCATATCCTTATCGGAGATGAAGATGCGGCCATCGTCTTCCGTATCGATTTTTTCGACGCCGGATTCCTCGATGATACGCTTGATAACCTTGCCCCTGGAGCCGATAACTTCCGCAATTTGGTCAACATTAATGCGTAGTATCGCCATCTTGGGCGCGTGGGGGGAGATTTCTTCCCTTGGCTCGGCAATGGCGGTAAGCATGGATGTGCTAAGAATATGCTCCCGGCCTGTTTTGGTTTGCTCAAGAGATGCCCGTATAATTTCCGGGGTAATGCCGTCAATTTTCATATCTAACTGAATGGCGGTTATGCCCTCCGTTGTGCCTGCTACTTTAAAATCCATGTCCCCGAAGAAGTCTTCCAGGCCTTGGATATCGGCTATAAGGGTGAAGTCATCGTCGGTTTCGCCTACTACAAGGCCGGCGGAAATACCTGCTACCGGGCGCTTAATGGGCACGCCGGCGGCCATTAGGCTAAGGGTAGAGCCGCAAACCGCCGCTTGTGAAGTGGAGCCGTTGGAACTTAGCACTTCCGATACCAGACGGATGGAATATGGGAAATCGTCCTCTTCCGGGATAACAGGCAGAAGGGCCTTTTCGGCCAATGCGCCGTGGCCAATCTCCCTGCGGCCTGGGCCGCGAGATGGACGGGTTTCGCCTACTGAATAGCTTGGGAAATTGTAGTGGTGCATGTAGCGCTTGCTTTCTTCCATAGCGTCCAGGCCGTCCAGGCGCTGGGTATCGCTGCTGCTGCCTAAAGTGGTGACTGTTAACACCTGGGTTTGGCCCCGTGCAAATATGGCAGAGCCGTGGGTGCGGGGTAAAATATCTACCTCGGATACAAGCCTTCGGATATCTGCCATTCCGCGGCCGTCTGGGCGTTTGCCATGCTTTAGAATCATGCGGCGCACGGTTTCTTTTTCGAACTTGTATATTGCCGCACCAAACATGGCGGTATATTCCTCGGCTACATCTTCGTCGAAGGTGGGGATTAGCGCTTCCATGGCTTCATCGGTTAGCTTTGTCAGGCGCTCGTCCCTGTCTTGCTTTTGCTCTGCGAAAACGGCTTCTTCCATTCTTGCATCGGTTATGAAGCTTGTGATTTTCTCGTATAACGCCTCTGGGATTGCGTGTTGGGTGTATCCCCGTTTTGGCTTTCCGTTTTCGGCAACTATGCCGTCTATGAAGGCTATGATTTTCTTGTTTTCTTCATGGCCACGCATTATGGCATCGTACATAATATCTTCGGATACTTCGCTTGCCCCCGCTTCCAGCATCATTACTTTGTCGCGGGTGGAAGATACGGTTAGGTTTAGTTTGCTTTGCTCCCTTTGTTCGGAGTCTGGATTTATTATCAGTTCGCCGTCAACCAGGCCTACGTTTACTGCGGCTGTAGGGCCGTTAAAGGGGATATCGGAAACGCATAGCGCTATGGCGCTGCCTATCATTGCTGCTATTTCCGGGCTTGCGTCCTGGTCCATAGACATTACAGTGGCTACTACGGAAACGTCATTCCTATAATCATCTGGGAACAGGGGGCGGATAGGGCGGTCTATCAGGCGTGAGGCCAGTATGGCCTTTTCTGTTGGGCGGCCTTCCCGCCTAAACCATGAGCCTGGGATTTTGCCAACGGCGTAGAAACGTTCTTCATAGTCTACGCTTAGGGGAAAGTAATCTATCCCGGCACGGGGCTTGTCGGATGTTGTGGCGGTTACAAGTACTACCGTTTCACCATAGGTCATTAATGCTGACGCACCGGCAAGTTCGGCCACGCGGCCCAATTCGCAGGTTAAGTTGCGCCCGCCTAGGTTCATTGAATATGACTTTTGCATGTATGACCTACTTTCTTAGTCCCAGTTCGCCTATAAGGGCGCGGTATTTTACTACGTCTTGCTTACGGATATAGTCCAATAGCCCACGGCGCTGGCCTACTAATTTAAGCAGCCCCCGGCGGGAGTGGAAATCCTTTTTGTGGGTACGTAAATGCTCTGTCAAGTGGTTGATACGCGCTGTTAAAAGCGCTACTTGAACCTCCGGGCTTCCGGTGTCGTTTTCGTCCCGGCCATGCTTGGCGATGATGTCTTTTTTGATGATCATTTTGATCCTCCTATGCTTATTGCGCCGTTTTAGCGCTTAAAATCGCCACGCGCCAAGAATAGGTTGGAGTCTCCATGGGTATAAAACCCTTATCCCTAGCACGGGTTGTTGGGAGTATAGCATAGAGGGGTGTTGTGTCAACCCATTATCGCCGTGCGTTGGGGCCAAGCGCCTGCTTGTGAACCTCTTTGTTCTGGTTTGGGTTTTGTACCTTTGTGCCGTCGGATTCGCTAATCCAGTCTTTTGCGGTTTCTAATGTGCCGGTAAGGCCGGTGGTTTCGTTTGATTTTTTGGCATGTTTTTTCTTGGCCATGTTTTACCTCCTGAGTTTGTGTTGGTCTTATTATTTATGTAGGCAGGTGTATTTATTCATGCCACCCATATGATACAAACCGAAAAAAGGTTTACCATTATTGACAAAACTGACCACCATTCATTCAATCATAACATGGATGACTAAACAAAAAAAACAAATAGGCGCTTGGATGTTAGTGTTATGGCAAGAACACAACTCCAAGCGCCTGCTTAGTTAACTTGAGTTTCTACATATAAATCATGATATAACGATTGTTATTATCCCAAATAAAACAGTGGCAATAACCCCGATGGTTGTAAGGATCAATCCCCATTTATTCCGGCTGCTATTTTTCGAATGTTTTGCAGTAATAATAGCCGACAGTTCCTTAAGTTCAGTGTCTATGTACTGAACGTTTCCGTCATTTACGTGCATTTCTATTCTTTGTATAATTGCACGCTCTTCTGCAGGTAGCTTTTCATAAGGGCTTCTCTTTTCCGATTCTCTTAAAAATTCCGCAATTTTAGTTTTCCACTCTATGCTATTGTCATCAAATTTTTGCTTGCTAGTGAAAATACGCATTAAGAATCGCCTTAAGTTATGCGCCATTATTTCATTGCTTTGCTCATTAGAAGGAGCATGGTATAGCACAGAAGGAGCATGGTAAACAGCCGAAAACAGCATCTCAATGTCAAACCAATCTGTTAATGTTTCGTTTGCAATTCCTTTCTCAAATGCTTTAAGAAATTTATTCCTTCTTACGCTGGTTATAATGAAGTCTAACAATGTGTATATAAGGAAAAAAATTGCCACAACTAAAAGCAAAAATAATGTTGTTAATATTATCCATTCCAATTGTATCATCCTTCCCCGCCAATTCGGAAACTCCATCTACAGCCATAAAAGTCATAAGTTTGCATACATGGAGTTTCCGAAGAAGCCTATTAGAAGCATATAGCTACCTGCCTCTTTGTATACCTTTATCGTTCTGCCTTAGCCTCCCGCGCATCCTTGGCCCTAAACGAAAGCTTTAACAGTTCCACAACAACAACATGGGTCAAGGCCAAAACAACCACTATACCCCAGTGCCTGAGGCTGATATCCACAACATCAAACACAGCCTGAAACGGCGGGAACAATGCCACTACCAACGAAAACGCAATAGCACCTACAACACTAAAGAAAACACCTTTGTTGGACAATAACCCGACCTGGAAAATAGACAGTGTTGAGCGGGTATTAAACGTGTCAAGTGTAGAAGCCCAGCTTAGCACCATAAAGGCCATAGTAATACCAACAGGATAACCTGCATAATCCCGGTTACGCAATAATTCCCAGGTCCAATTGCTGCCCAGCACCGGGAAGTCCGGCGAAACTTGAACATATGCCCCAATAATAAAGGCGGTCATAACAAGTATCGAAAATGAAACCGCACGCACCGCAATAAAGGTGCCTACCCTATTGGCAAAAATCCCGGCGCCCTTTTTAATAGGCTTGCGCTTCATAACACCCGGCTCCGGCTGCTCGAAGGCTAGGAAGAAGCCCGGGATACCATCATACACAACGTTGATTATCAAAATTTGCATTGCCGTTATAGGCGAAATGCCCAGTAACAGCATACCTAAAAGCAGAACAAAAATTTCCGCAAAGTTAACCCCTAAAAGGAACTGGATAGTCTTGCGGATATTGTCATAGGACGTACGGCCTTCTGAGATAGCGTCTACTATTGTGGCGAAGTTATCGTCTGTTATAACCATGTCGGCGGCGTTTTTGGAAACTTCTGTGCCGGTGATACCCATGGCCGCGCCTACGTCTGCGGCTTTAAGGGCCGGGGCGTCGTTTACACCGTCGCCGGTCATACATATTACTTCCCCGTGGGATAACCATGCCTGTACTATTCTTATTTTATCTTCCGGGCTTACACGGGCGTACACCGATACTTCTTTTACCCGGGCTTCCAGGTCTTTTTGCGACATTGTGTTAAGGTCGGCGCCTGTTAGGGCTATATGGCCTTCCTCGTAAATACCGATTTCTTTTGCTATGGCTACCGCTGTTACTACATGGTCGCCGGTAATCATAACCGTGCGGATACCCGCTTCTTTGGCCAGCTTAACGGCTTTGGCGCTTTCTTCCCTTGGAGGGTCTATCATGCCTATAAGGCCCATGCAAGTCAGGTCCTTTTCCAGGGAGTCTTCGCTTAGGTTTTCGGGCAAATGGTCTAATATCTTGTAGGCTACGGCTATTACCCTAAATGCCCTGGCGGCGAACTGGTCATGGATTTCTGTAGCCCTTGCAAGTTCCTTGTCTGTCCAGTTAACGGGAATGCGGTCGAATGCGCCCTTGGTTACTACTATATACTTTGTGCCTTTTTGGTAATGGTGAACCGTTGTCATGCGCTTACGGCCCGAGTCGAAGGGCAGTTCGTGCACACGGGGGTAGTCCCTTTCGGCGTCTACACGGGTTAGGCCCTTTTCGTGCAGCAGGCGGATAATCGCGATTTCGGTTGGGTCGCCTATTACATGCTCGTCTTCGTCGCCGTGTACTTCTATTGTAGCGTTGGAGCAGGACGCAAGAAGTTCTAACATGTGGGTTTGGTCTGCGTTAAAATCGTTTTTATAGAATGCCGGTTCGTAATCCACATGCCACAAGCGGCGGATTTTCATTTTATTCATGGTAAGTGTCCCGGTTTTGTCGGAACAGATTACAGATGTATTGCCTACGGTTTCTACCGCGGAAATTTTGCGGATTATGGTTTTCTTCGTAACCATGTTGTATACGCCGTAGGACAGTATCATTGTTACAATTATGGGCAAGGTTTCGGGCACTGCGGCAACACCCAGTGCCACGGCAAGAAGAAGCATTTCCAGCACTTCGTTACTATGGAGGAGAAAGCCCACAAGGAACATTACAACACCGCTTAAAAGGGCTATGGCCGATATGCGCTTTGCCAGCTGTTGCAGCCTTATTTGCAATGGGGTTTTTTGCTTTTGGGTTGTGTTTAAAAGCCGGGCGATTTTGCCCATTTCTGTTTCCATTGCGGTTTCTACTACTACCGCCCGGCCTCGGCCGTTGGTTACAAGACAGCCGGAATATACCATGTTTAGCCTGTCGCCCAGGGGCACTTCTACGGTTATAACTATGTCGGGCTTTTTGTCTATTGCCTCGCTTTCGCCTGTTAGGCCGGCTTCTTCTACTTGCAGGCTACTGGCTTCTATTAGCCGTGCGTCGGCTGTTATTACGTCACCTGCGTTAAGTTCTATTATATCCCCGGGTACCAGTTGGTTTGCGTCTATAATTTGTTTGTTGCCGTCGCGGATTACTGTGGTTTTGAAGGTGTTCATTTTCTTTAGGGCGTCCAGGGCTTTGGCGGCTTTGCCTCCCTGGTATACGCCCAGCACTACGTTTATTATAACTATGCTTAGGATTACGCCCACCTTGGCCCAGTCGCTGACGCTTCCCGTGCCCTCGTTCATATTTAATACGGCTGCTACTGTTGCTATTATAGAGGCGGCTATCAGTACCAATGAAGGGATTTCCAACAAATGATGGAAGATTTTTTGCAGCAGCGTTTCCTTCTTTTCCTCTTCAAACTCGTTTAAGCCGTATTTTTGTTGGCGGGCGGTTACTTCTTGGGTGGTTAGCCCGGTGCTGGTGTTGGTTTTTAGCTTTGTTATTACCTCGTTAATGCTTTCTTTTACCCATAGCAATGTAAAATTCCTCCTTATTAAAAGCCTTTGTTGGTATCATCAAAACCCGGCCCTAGATTATAAACTTATCATCCTTAGCCGGTGCCGCCTCTAGTTCCGCTTTCTTTGCATCGTAGCCGGGGCGGCCGAATAGGGCGTATGTGGCGTTCTTTCCTTCTTCTACGCCTGGTTGGTCGAAGGCGTTTATATTTAACAGTTCCCCTGCGAAGGCTGTGGCTACTTCAAAGAAATACAGTAGCTGGCCTACGGTTTGGGGGGTTACTTTTGGTATGGTTATGGTCATATTCATGCGCCCGGCCTTGGTTAGGGCATACTCCGTTGCGGTTTGCATGGTTTTTAGCAGTTTGTTATGGGTCACGCCCCCAAGGAAGCCCAGGCTTGGCATATCGCTGTAGGTGTTTGGGATTGTTATTGTCTCGCGGTATTCGTCTACACCTATTAGTACTACAATTTTGTCAAACGGCCCCTCGGCGTATAGCTGCAACTGTGAATGCTGGTCCGTTGCACCCAGTGCGCTAATGGGGGTTTGGCCTGTGTGAACTGTTTTGCCGTCCTTGTCGTACTTCTTGCCCAAAGATTCCGCCCATAGCTGCACGTACCAGTCGGATATTAATTTCAGGGAGTCCGCATAGGGCATCATTACCGATATGTTTTTGCCATGGGCCATAGCAAGGCAGTGCAGCGCCGCGAACATATGGGCCGGGTTTTTGTTTATATCGTTTTTGCACATGGCATCCATTTGTGCCGCGCCTTCCAGTAAACCTTCTATATCTATGCCGCAAAATGCCGCCGGCAGCAGGCCCACAGGGGTTAACTCCGAAAAACGGCCCCCTACGGCGCTTGGGACATAATAGGTTTTGTAGCCTTCTTTTTTTGCTATAGCTATTAGGTTGCCGCTTTCCGGGTCTGTTGTGCATACTATATGCTTCCTGGCGGCTTCTTTGCCCAATTTTTCCTCAAGCATGGCCTGGATTATCATAAACTGGCTCATGGTTTCGGATGTGCTGCCGGATTTGGAAATTACATTAAACAGGCAGCGGGTAGGGTCTATGGCGGTAAAAAGGTATACCAGACGTTCCGGGTCTACGTTGTCAACTACATATAGCTTTGGATTATCGCCTCGCTTTTCCCGGGGAAGTTCGTTGTAAAATGGGTGGTTTAGCGCCTGCTGTACAGCCAGGGGCCCCAAGGCCGAGCCGCCTATGCCCAGCACTACAAAGGCATCTATTTGCGGTTTCATTTCCGCCGCGTATTGCTGTATATCCTTAACAATTTCGGCCTGGTTATACGGCAGGTCACGCCAGGCCATTTGGGGGCGTTTTTCACTCATTGCCTGTGTGGCTTTTTCAATTTGCGGGGTTAGCGCCTCTAGGGCGGCTAGGGGTATGCCTTCCGGGCCTATACGTTCGGCCAGCATGTTGTTATAGTCCATTTTCATGTGAATCCGTCCTTTCTGACTGTGGGCATAAAAACACCCGTAAAGATTAGCGTAAACCGCCAACCCGTACGGGTATGTACAAAACTTGGCCAGCGGCCAAAAAGCCCCCGGCTACATTTGAGTCATAAGTGGCAAAATTGTTTATGGTCTTAGACAAAGCAATCTTCCCCCTTTTATGTATTTATAGCATATTGCGCAAATGCGGTAAATAGAATGTATATTCGGCGCAATGGCTGGATTTTGACATATCTGTCATTGCTCGCTATTATTCGCATGGGCATATACATGCTGCCAGTTAAAGCGAATTAAATGAGAAACGGTCCTCGCCCGAGTAGAAAATGCGAACGCTTTCTCAAATAGTACAATGGAGCGTGAGATGAAACTTATTACACGTTATCTAGCCCGGTTAAAAAGCTTTACTACCAATAACCCAACCGCCACAAACTACGCCATAGACGGCATTTTAGTTTTTGGCGCTTTAAATCTTGCGGGCAATAATAATAATCTTTTTGCGCAGCGCCTTGGGGCAGGTGATTTTCATCTTACCATGCTGCAATTTATGCCTCAGATGCTTAACCTATTTCTTCTTATTCCGGTGGGGCTGTTAGTGGATAGTCTTGCAAATAAGAGGCGTATGCTTTCAGGTGCCCTTATGGTGACGGCAGTGTTTTTTCTTGCCGGGGCGGCGGCCGGGTTTTCTACGCTGCAGCCGCTGTTCTTCTTTCTGGCCTTTCTTGCGTTGGCCAATACATCCTTTATGCTATACAACATTTCATGGCAAGGTTTTTTCCCGGAAGTGGTATCGGAAGGCCGGCGTAACAGCGTCTTGACCTTGCGGGCCCGTATGGGAATTCTTATTTCCCTGGTAATCCCGCTAATAAGCGGCGGCGTACTTGCTGCTATCCCCAGCGAGGAAGGGAAGATTATCGCCCATCAGTTTTTTTATGGGGTTGTGGCTGTTATGCTAATTTATAATGCCTTCCACTTACGCAAAATTAAGGCAGCAGACCCGGCCCCGCCAAAAAAAATCCGTTTAGAAGAAATAAAAAAAGCAGGTAAACGCCTGATTGGCAATAAACAGTTTAAGATTTTTGCGGGGGTTGCATTGTTCTTTCATATGACCTGGCATATAGACTGGACACTGTACTTTATAGGCCAGGCCAACTACCTGCATATGAACGAGTTCCAACTGGGCCTTGCGGCTGTGGGCACAACCGCTGCACAACTGCTTACATTACGGTTTTGGAGTAAGCGCAACCAGCGTTATGGCCCGGGCAAGCCCATGACCTTTGGTATTTTGGGGCTGGCCCTTAACCCGGTGGTTATTATTGTGGCCACAAGCCTGCCCTTATCTATAGGGCCTACGCTGTTTTTGATTATGCATACAATTGCAATGCTTACGTTTACTACACTGGGGCTTAACCTTTTCCAATGCCTGATGCCGGTACTGGATACAGAATACCGGGGCTTTTCTATTTCCGTTTACACATGCCTTATCACCCTTAGCAATGCCGTAATGCCCGTGGCGGGTGTGGCATTGTATCGCGCCCTTGGCGGCAACCTAGACGGGCTTAGGATGGCCTTTGTTGTAATACTTATTTTGCGGGTTATGGCCGCCGGGTTATGGTGGCTTAGGCTAAAGCGTTGGGTACCTGCCGAGGCTTAAAAGCTATGTCGAACGCGCTTGAGAGGCCCGCACAGGCTGCGCCCAAAAACCCATTGAGGCATGGCGATTTTCTGGCTTGCTTCGCGGTTCTTATGTGCGTTCGCAATATGTCACAGCTTATTAATTTAATTGTAATGAATATTTTTTGAAATTGGATTGTATATTTCCGCTGAAAATGGTAAATATTATACCTGTGACCTTGAACTCATGTTTGAGGAACAACTAATATCCCCCCTCAAGCCCGGCCCCAACCCCCCCTGTGGCCGGGCTTTTCCTTTTATGTATTTTGCAGCACAATGGTTCATTTTCGAACAAAACGAACGCAACAATTGGCATTACGTCTCTTCTCTCAATGCGAGAACGAACTTAATAATATACTCATGTGGTATCTTTTCATGGATATTTTTTTTTGCTGATAAAGGGAAGCAAAAAAATTCATAAATAACAAAGCAAATATGAATTGATGGTACAAGTCCAAGAAAGCAATTTTTATATTCGTTTTATTCATTATCATTCTCCTATATTTCCAAAACACTATATTGTACAATGGATTATATTTCCATAAAGAGATTTTTGGAATAACGTGTATTTTATTTTGGTTGTCTATGATAAACTTAACTTGATAGAAGCTTCATTCTAAGTTAGGCGCCGTGTACTCCCGTTTGAGTCTACTATTATGATTTTGGGGTGTTGATCTCATAATAATATCATCACATGCCTGATTTTATAAGTGATTTTGATGCCATACTATTATCAGGCCAACACTCCTATGATTAGATATAATGTTTCAACCTTCATTCTAGCTATAGTTTATTCTTTTACAATGCAAATTACATATAGGATGTGACATAAATGCCAACAATAAATAAATTTCCAAAGTGGATGAACGAGTATTTCAAACATAACACGTTTGAGATTATTCAAACACCTGATAATTATAGAGTTATCGAAAAAGAGATTTTCCCCAATATTCCCATAAAATCGGCAAGGCAACTATATGAACACATTAAAAGAGAAGAAGCATTTTGGACAAATGACGTTGTCAAAAATAATCATATAGTAACTAGATATCCGAATCAAATTAAAACAGCTAGAACTCAATTTGAGAATGCACTTGATTCTGATGATGAAGTAGCTAGACAAACATTATTAGAAAATGCTACAAAGAGTGTATGTTCATGCACAATTAACTCCACAACAGAGTTGGCAAAAATTTTCATGAAATACTCAACGGAAAAAGAACAATTTTTTCAAGGCTTTGAAAGAGCAGTTACTGGAAAACCAAGTAATTCTAATCAGTCCCAACAAAGGCAATATCAAGAAGGTTTCATTGTTGGTTTGTTCTATGCAAAAGCAATTTCTGATTTGTACGTTAGCATGGGCGGAGAAGCAATGACTGAATTCAGAAATGCGGCAGATGGTGCAACTGATAAAATAAATGAAATTATGGGTAGAGTTGATAGCGATTATGAAGACCACAATCAAAAACATATTGAATTATTGGAGATGAAAAAAGAAAAATATGATTGCCTAGTAAAAGAATTTACTGATTTTGCCTCATCATGCCGCGAAGAAAAAGAAAATTTAGAAAAGACTTATAGAGAGCATTTAAAATTGTCAAAACCTGCAGAATACTGGTCAGGTATGGAAAACAAATATATTGAAAGCGGACGGATGTGGTTAGCTGGTGCCATTGTTGTTACAGTTTTAGCAATTGCTATGTTGATATGGATAATTCTTAGGGTAGAACCATTTAACTTAGCCCAGTGGGCAGAAGGAATCAGGACGACCGCCCTTATTACAATGCTTATTACGATAGTTATGTTTATAATTAGATTTACATCAAAAATGGCAACAAGTTCGTTCCATTTAGCACGAGATGCAAAAGAGCGTGAACAGCTTACTTATTTTTATTTAGCTTTAATAAAAGACAGTGCTGTTCAAGAAAGTGAAAGGCATTTAGTCATTTCGTCGCTGTTTAGTAGGGCTGATACAGGTTTACTAAAAGGTGAATCTTCACCGGAAATGCCATCAAGTTCTATCGTTGTAGAAAAAATGAAAATGTAGTGCCTGAAATAGAGAGTGGTTTAAGTCTTCTGAGTGTGAAATTAAGGTTAGTTATAGAAAAAAAACGTTTACGAAGCACGTGTTATCCCTGTATTGAAATATGATTGTTTCCATTTTATCAAGAACCCAAAAATATCAATAACATATATACAACAAAAATCACCACAACCCCAATTGCATAAGGGTCAACACGGGAGGGGTTACTATCCGGCCAGTGTGCCGGTGGCGCGGGGGGTGCCCATTCAGTGGGCGCTTGCGCATCTTGGTGAGGTGATGCCCATTCAGAAGCCGCTTGCGCATCTTGGTGATGTGATGCCCATTCATGAGCCGCTTGCGCACCCTGATGAGGCGATACCCATTCAGGGGCAGCTGGCGTATCTTGCCTGGGGGTTGCCCAATCAGGCATAGGGTTAATATTGGCCTGAGCCTGATGACCATATTCCTGAACTTGCGGCTGGGAAGGGGCAGCCTTAGCTTTATCAATAGCCATCCGCCATTTATTATGCTTAACAAACTCCATAAACAGGATAATAACCACCGGCGAAAAAACAGCCGCAATCACCCCAAGCATAATAACACCCTGTACCTCCGGGCTAAAAGGCAGTGCGTCAAGTAATTCCTCTGCCTGAGGGTCCGCATAAGCAGGCGCGGTGGCAAAAACCAAGCGGCCAAGAGTAACCTGTGTGCCGTTAACAATAAAATGCGGCAAAATAGCCGCCCATAACGAGCGGGTGTAGTGCACCATATAAGCAAAAACAACCCCAAGCACAAATGTATAAGCAAACTGCTGGAGGTTTAAATGCATCATCGCAAAAAATAGGCCGTTTATTAAAGCGGACTTCCTTATTGTGCTGTCGCGATATTGGGACTGAATATACCCCCTAAATATCAATTCTTCGCAAATGGCAGGGGTAACGGCAATAGCAATCAATTGCAGCCAAAAAGGATGCCGCTGGAAGACATACATAAGTTCTGCAACATCGTTATTAAAAAACAGCCCGGATATCCCCGATATAAGCATCATTATGGGCTGCAAAAAGAAGCTAAGCGCCACAATAAGTATAATATTTTTCCTGCCCAGCTTGGCAAATGGGAAATTAGGCTTTATAGGCTCCCTTTTTATAGCAAACCACAACGCCAAAGGCAGCATAAACACAGCAAGTTGGTAAGCCATCGTACCCCATGGGGAAGACAGCGCACTAAATACGGCATTAACATCAATTTCTATAAACGCGCTTAACACACCTACAACAAACATCAAGGCTATTAAAATACAAATAGCCCATATCATCAAAAACAACATGAACTTACTGCCTTCATTTTTTTGTCTCATCGCGCACTCCTTTTATAGGTGGCCTACCCACGCTACTAATAATCAAACATTACCGCAAGGGCACGGGCAATTTCATCAAACCGGCTGGAATTTATTATTACACCCAGATACAAATCATCCATCACAAACCCTATCTCTTCAAGTAATGGCGCGCCGCTTATGTCTATGGCCATGATATCTGTAATTTCGGGTTCATCTTCCCCTTCGGAATATGTGACGGTTAGCAGCCTTTCCGTCATTTTGTCATATAGCGCCGGTTTGGATTCCCGCAATACGTCCATCACTTCCGCTGTAGACCTTATCATGCCAAAATCAGCGCTTTCTTGTATACCTTCCCTTGTTGTTATAATCCCGTGGATATCCCCTACAGACAGCAGCGCGTGAAAGCGGGTGACTATTGCCTGGTTTATCTGAGGGTCGTCGCCTAGTACATAAGAGCGCACAGATACCCTGTACCTGTCTTGGTCATATACAATTACACTCAGCTTATCGCCCATTTCGTCTAACCTGCCCGAATGAACGGGGCCGGCCTGCCAGGCTATATATAGATAATCCCGCTGGGGCGGGTTAATAAACCAGATATTAATAAGGCTGCCCAAAATTATCACGCCAAGCCCTATAAACAGGATATGCAGCTTATAGTATTCCCATATATACTGCCGCTTGTCTGTGAAATTCATTTCTTTTAGCTTGGCGGCTTCTGTGGAAAAGAACTTTCGTATCATGTTAATCTCCTTTGTTTCCAAGTGTCCCCATGGCCCTTGGCACGGCATCTTTGGCATTTTTCCATGGCTCGTCTGCATAGCGGTAATCAAATTTTAGGGTGAACCATTCCAGGTCACCTTCCAGTTCTTCCATATATTTTAACTGGGGATGCACTATTTCTTCAATAAATTTTTCCCGTTTAGAGCGGCCGAGCTTATCCGCCGCTGCTATAAGGGCTGTGAAATGTGGCAGGCAGTAGCATTTTTGGCTTGTAATAAGCTTAGCGTCTTCGCCGCCTTTTCCCCATAGGTATAGGAAGGTATCCATATACCTGCCGAAAGTGTCCTCAACTTTATTGCATACATAGCAAGTTTCCCCGGCTTTAGTCAGGTGAGCGTGGATTTTGGCCAGGGGGCCGCTTGTATCCTTGCCAAAGAAAGGCGCGGGCTGTTTGTTTTTTATTATGGCGGCCATATCCTTATTTAGCTGGCGCATATAGGTATGAAGCATTAACGCAAACCCCAGCCGGTTCTTTCCTGCATACATAGCCCCAAGATGGGACTCGCAAAAACCTAAGCGGTTTGTTTCGGTACGCACATCTTCTTCCATATAGGCTGGGCCCATTACAAACTGGATTGCGTCTTCTTCCAGTTTAGCGCGCATTACGCAGAATGCGCAGTCGCCAGGGTCACGCAAGGCGTCCAGTACCGGGATTGTGTGTATGTGGTTGGGCATGTTTGGCTCCTTTTTGTTTAGTATAACATAAAGGAAGGGTAAGGATTAGGAAAGGGCTTCCCAGGGCAAATGTATTTAGCGCCCTTCCTGTGGAATAGTGGTGGCCCGTTAAGCATTTTTGTGCATAAACATGCGTTACACGAAGGGGACGCTGTCCTCAGCGTCCCCTTCGTGTAATGCATATATGTTCACAATTTTTGCATCAAAGCCGCAGTAAAAACCCCCGTATTAACGGCTATGCAAAGCAATGATATAGTTGTATAATCAACTTGACAAGCGTTCACAAGCGTTCCACGCTTCTTTGTTTACAGAATTTAGATTTTCCACAACAAATACCTACTAATTACCAAGCCCAAGAGATGTCATATTTTTGAATATTTTCGTCGGCGGTTATTAGAGTCATACCTTCAACAAGTGCTGTGGCGACAATCAAGCGGTCAAAAGGATCACGATGGATTAATGGTAAATCAAACAAACACTCCATGTAATTGTCATTAATGGGCAATAACTCAAACCCATTATCTTTAATAAGCTTAAGAAATGTCGTAAATCCACCTTCAAATGTATACTTTCCAATATTCATTTTGATGGCGACTTCCCACAATGAAACAACACTAATGTAGTTTGGATGGGATTGTATCTTTTCTTTAGCATTAGCAGTTAATCTTTCGCCGTTTAAGAACCATAAAATTGTGTGAGTGTCCAACAAATTCTTCATTCCATGTACTCCTTTAGTTCATCCAGTGGGGCATCAAAATCATCGGCAATCCACATTTTGCCTTTACCGGAGCCAAAAACGGGGCGTGGTTTTATATCTGCTACGTTTTTATGAAGTGAATCGATTTTTTTTGTAACATCTTGGTGAGGCACTTTTCGTCTTACCTCAAAGGGCAGACCTTGATTATCTAAAGATGCGGAAATAAATATTCTTACCGCTGTAGATGTGTCCAAGCCTAGACCATTAAAAAGAGAATCTGCCGCCATTTTCATATTATCGTCTATGCGGACTTGTAGAGTTGCCATACATACACCTCCAATGATTTGTAGTGCAATTGTACTACACAAGTATGATAGGGTCAAAGATTTTTATCGCATATGCACCACAACTAGTTATTCTTTCACCATTTGGGAGTATGCTTGTATATATGTGCGAATCTGGCACTCCTTTGCAACCATTACATTCGCCGGTGGTACAACGGGCAAGGCGATATTGATTATTTTCAGTAACTTTGATTATTGTATCGCGAATTATACCGGCAAATCTTTGTGAATAATTTTTGCAAGCTGAAAATCGCAAAGAGAACCATGGTGCATGGGCCTTATTTTTATGTATATCTGTCCCAATTTTCGCTATCTGCTTGCCATGTATATCATTTGTAAAAGATATGCTTGGCCCAGTTTTTTTCGGATAATAGCCGAGTTCGGATAAATACAGAATAATGTCTTGATATAGCAATTGTATTCCGCTTTCAAATGGAGATAGATATGATACAACTAATTCTTTTTGCTTTTTTGTTTTCATTGGATTATCCCTTCTCTGATGCTAGACATTGTGGATTGTATCAACCTCACCATCCAAACCCCCGTATTGACGTTGACTTTGATACAAATACACTAAGCCCAAAATCGTTTGTATTCTGGGCTTTCTTAGGTTTATTTGGTTGGCTTGCGCAGGGTTTACTGCTTTACAAAGAAATAATATCACAATTTTCGTTTTT
>Ga0123355_10002334_pt1 | contig 26807 bp, 20 predicted proteins | sample TergutEmb28metaG_3_FD_89872 | JGI IMG/M metagenome (GOLD analysis project Ga0123355, IMG submission 89872) | Embiratermes neotenicus P1 segment gut microbial communities from Petit-Saut dam, French Guiana - Emb289 P1 | ecosystem: Host-associated > Arthropoda: Insects > Digestive system > Gut ... | reverse complement strand
TTTATATCGCGAACTCTAAAGGGCTAGATGTAAGCTATATTTCAAACAGGGTATGCGGTTCCGCCGAGGTGCAAGTAGAAGGCGCGAACGAACAGGTAAAAGTGGCCTACGACGGCTTTGAGGGCTTAGACTTTACAAAGTTTGACCCGGTTGCAGTTGGTCAAATGGTTGCAAAAAAGGCACTTGCAATGCTTGGCGCATCACCCGTGCCATCTGGCAAGTACCCTGTAATCTTTGCCCGGGAAGCGGCAGGCGACATGCTTAGAACTTGGATTGAGGCCTTCTCCGCAGAGCAGGCGCACAAGGGCTTTTCTGTTTTTGCAGGCAAGCTGGGCGAAAAGATTGCGGCAGACTGCATTACAATCATAGACGACCCGCTGCTGCCAGGCGAAGAGGCCACAGTACCATTTGACAGCGAAGGTGTTGCGTCACGCACAAAAACCGTTGTGGATGCGGGTGTATTTAAGACCTTCCTTCACAACACAAAAACCGCCCGCAAGGACGGCGTTACCCCCACAGGCAATGGCTTTAAAGGCGGCATTGATATGCCGGTGGATATCGCGGCCACCAACTTCTATGTAAAGCCCGGCACCCAGAGCCATGACGCCTTGCTAGAAAAAATGGGCAGTGGGATTGTTATAACCGTGGTTGACGGCCTGCACAGCGGTGCTAATGAAATTTCCGGCGACTTTTCTGTGGCGGCATCGGGCTTTCTTGTTGAAGGCGGCAAGGTAGTGCGCGCCGTTGACCAGATTACGGTTTCGGGCAACTTCTTTGCTATGATTAAGGATGTTGTTGCAGTTGGTAGCAATCTTGAGTTTAAACTTGGGGATACTACCAATAACACTGCCGTGCCTTCTTTGTTTATTAAAGAGTTAGATATTGCAGGGGAGTAAGCTTGAATGAGTAGCTCTGTGGGTGAAACTTTCCCCTAAATGGGAAAACCCTGTTTTGTGCGGTTTGAATGCTTTTGTCATTTGGAGAAAAACCCTGTTATGTGCGGTTTGAATGCTTTTGTCATTTGGAGAAAAACCCCGTTTTGTGCGGTTTGAATGCATTTGTCATTTGGAGAAAAACCCCGTTTTCCGCGGTTTGAATGCTTTTGTCATTTGGAGAAAAACCCCGTTTTATGCGGCCTGGACTGCTTTTACCCAGCGAAGAAAAACCAGAAAAGTAACGCTGTTACTCAGAACTAGGCGATGCTTTCGCAAGCAATTCTAGCCGCTTTGGGGACAACGAAGGATCGCTTTTGGCAAAAATGACACTCATTTTATATAGTCTCCGGCTTTGCAAGTTGCGAGATAAGGAACATTGCAAGCAGTTGACTCGTAGGTACATGCCCGATTGGCTGCTGCTTTGGTGATAGTGAATCGGTGGCATGACGGCTGGCGTTGCAAGTAGATTGATTGGCATGGCCATGCATACCAGCGAAGTTTTCGGCCTCTACGATTTCTATATCTTCGGGGAAATAGTGCCTTAGTATCTCCAGGGCATCTAAATCCCGCTCGGCCAGCGCGACACTACCCCATTGCCAAAGGCCTGTGCCGGTGGCATAGCGGCCGTCGCTGTATTGGGCGAAGAAGGGTTCGCTACTGTTTGCAAGCTTTAGGTAGCGTTTGTATATTTTTTCTACCATTTCATCTATGTTTTGAAATGTTTGACTGTATTTGTCTGAATTATTGTCCCATAGGGCAGGGTTGCCGAAACCTTGCCCTTTTGCATGTCCTTTTGTTTTTGTCCGGTTAAGCATTTGTGATGCGATGCAGTATATATTTGCCTCAATTGCGGCGGCAGGCCAGTTTGGGTATACGGCCTTGTTTGCGGCTTTTTTTAGGTTGTCTATATGTGCTGTATTATTGGCGTTGATTTCGGGCTTTTCTTCGAAGCTTGGGTATGTGTTAAGCAGTTGATGAGGCGGGATGTTGTGGGTTATCTCTGCATTTTTTGATGGGTTGTATTGCGCTGCCTTTGAATCAGATATTGGGTGCATGTTTATCGGTAAGATGCTGGTTATTGTGTCAAAGATTTGTACGCCGTGGATGTTTACTGTTGTAAACCCATATGCCTCGGCGCGTATGTTGTAGGTGGAGTAGGGGGCTTGCTTGTAATTTGCATCCAATGCCATATCTATTGGTGGGGCGTTTAGGGGTATGGTTTCTGTGGTGCCGGTATGGTTTGTATGCAGGCTGTGTATTACGTCGTTGTTGTATGAAATCGTGACGGTAGACGATACAGGTACGCCGCCTTCGGCTGTGGTTGTTACTACTTTTAGGTAGCCGGTTCCTGTGGTTTTGTCTGTATTATGACTCCATGTTTGCATATTTACCCCCATGATATATTTCTGGTTTATTGTATGTGTGTTGTGGGATTTTGTGAGGGGTAGGTGGGGTGTTTCTTGGAATGGATAACGAAATAGTATTGCGGAATATGCATAAACATGCGATATTATGTAACATTTTGTATTGACTGGGAAAATAATCAATGGTATAATTATCTGTATCGAAAAGGGTGTACTCTTTGGCGTTGGAGCCATGTTGTCATGATAATAATGGTAAGGGGTGCATTGATAGAGTTAACTGTGATTGTGCAATTGCCACTATTGAGCAGAGTGTTATGGAGGTGTTTGTATGGAATGTACAGGTTTAAAGAGGGCAGTGATGTTAGGTGTAAAGCTGTGCAGCATGTTGATAGTGTTGTTGCTTGTAATTGGCGGTGTAAGTCATGTGATGGGTACTCAAACACATGTTGATAATACTTTTGTTGATAGCTTGCAAGATACAGCATGGTCTTATGATGTATCCATATTTGATTGCGAGTGTGACGAGTGTCTCCAGTTGGTTGTTGACCATGGGGGGCTCGTGTCATTTGATGATCAGTTGGTTTATCCATATAGCAGGGAAGAATGGCTTCAAATCTCGGATGGGATTAATTCATTGCCTATACCAGAGCCTTTTGAGCCGGATTATTCAAGTCGAGATTATATTGATGAGTTGATATATATAACAGATGTTGATATCTATCAAATTTTAATGCCATACTCCGATATCATGTCAGCGGCAAGTAATTTAGTAACAATAGTATATAGGAGTACAGGCCATGACGCTGGTTCGTTGCCTGCTAGGCACACACTTTTATCCCCAGGAACTGCGGCTTTACGATACAGTAACGTAATGAGACGGTGGTATGCGTTTGGAGGATGGCGACAATTCACTCAAGTCTGGCCTGGCAATCAATCACTTTTTTGGCCAGCTGGGTCACATGGGGAGTGGGTCTTTTATGCGCACCTAGTGCCGGGAATTACGTTTGAATATAGAAGTGTTGGGCATACAAGCGGGGTGGTGCCTGCAATGCATGGTGTTACACCGGGCAATTATATTATCCTTCAAAATCCAGCCCCAAACTTAACAAGACCAGGGCATGTGTTTGCTGGCTGGTCGAATGCTGGCGTTCGACAACCAGGATATACGTTCAATTTTGGTGCGTTGCAACAAGGGCATTTTGTATTTGATGCACACTGGGCAGGCCCTGTAACATTCCAGTTTAGAAGTGTTGGCCATACATCTGGGACTGTGCCATCTAATGTGTCAGACTTTGCCCCGAGACCTATTGCATTGCCGGGTAACACAAATAACTTATCAAGGCCTGGGTACTTTTTCGGTGGCTGGAGACATGGTACACAAATTTGGCCTGCTGGTCATGCACTTACCCATACTTTGGGGACGCAAGGTACATTTACTTTTTATGCCCATTGGATACCTTCACCCAATTTAGCAACTTTACACATTCCTTATGAAATCTATGTAAGTTCGCATGTAGCCATAGCCCAAGCTCAAGAAATTATGCGCCAAGTAAAGCCAGCATTTAACAACACCTTTAGAATAAATTTCGTACACCATCTAACAAGAGCTACACAAACTATGAATCCAAGATTAACCACTATCCAATGTGTAAATCCACATTTTGATGGCACATGTACTCCTCGTTGTGGGAGTGCTGTAAATGGATCAGACTGTTATGACTATCATCACAGATCTGCGTGGCATGCATTGCGGCAAAGATACGCTGGAAGTGGCAATAGAAGAGTTATTAGATTTGTCGGCCATCGTATGTGCTTCCCAGGCGGCTCAACCGGCCATATGCAAGTAGAGGGGCTGGCCTATCGTGGTCGACTTGATGCGGTTGTTACATTGTGGCATAGTCGTTTACCTTTAATTGCAACGGCACATGAAATATCGCATATCCTTGGCGCACGCTGTGGTAGTTGGTGTACTCCTAACCAGTTATGTCCGATGAATGGCAGTGCTCACAACATATGGTGTCAAGGATGCAGTGCAACTATTATGGGTTATCGTAATACACTTAGTCTTTCTGCAAATGATCTAGCTGCGTTTAGTAGCGATTATTACAGCAATCTAGTCTATACGCCAATACCTAGCGAAATGGTATTTTCATCACTTGAAGAATTTGTGTTAACTTATAGCACTGCGCTTGCAGGTAGAGCGGGTGATGATATAGCTATATTAGCTGAATCTATGAACCTTTCAACGCTTGAAAGACTGTACATGCCAACAAACATTCCAAGCGAGTACCAGCTTTATCGGATAACAGTAGATGAGAATGCCGTTACATTACTGTATTTACACAGTGATGACTTAGTTACAGAAGGTATGATATGGGATGCGCTTATTAATCAAAGACATTTTAAATTTGTTGTAACAAGATGGGATATTGATTCTCCGATGGCAGGTATTTTAGCGCAGACTGAATCTACTGACGCAGACTTGATTGATGGTCGATATCTCTTTATTGAGCCAAATATGTTTATATGGTCATCAGATAGAGATGTCATATACATGTACACACCCCTTAATCCACGAGGCAACTCCTTCGTACGACAAGAACGAGGTAATGATAATATTCATGGATTTGATTGGGTCAGTAATTTTGAACAGATTCAATTAACTGAAACACGTGTTATAGATCTGCTCGTTGATGAAATAGATAATCGTTACTAATAGAAATTAATAGCACCCCCTGGAAAGCATACTCAGTGATATAATTGAGTCAAGTTTTCCAGGGGGTAGATTACTATACAAATACTACTCAGTGGATGACAATTGTATCTGAAGTCATAATAATTAATGGGAAGTTTTGACACTGCAAAACATATAGGTATAATAGCGGATATAATACTACATATATTTAAACGCTTGCGTTCAATTTTTCATTGAAAGGATGAGTATCGTGACTAATACGAAGTCAAACTCAAGAAGTAAGCTTCAAAACATGAAGAGTATTGTATACACAGTAGTATGTATTATTTTATTAATGTTTAGCATTGTAATTATCCCAGTCGGGCTTCTTGCCTCAATTTCCACAGCAGACGATTCGGAGATGCCAGCACCAACACCAACGCAGACACCTCAAGCGTCACCAATGATGCTTTTTTATGCGTACCCCGGTACCTTCCCAAATGGAAGATACGTTGTGGGGATAACGATATATTATATGGGTGTGGTAGTACATGAACCATACCCTCAACCGTCACGTCTGGGATTTATATTTGATGGTTGGGTGGATGAGAGCAACAATCAAGTAAGCTTCCCATCAATCGCATCTGACCTTCCGGGCTTTCACTTTGTTGCCCGTTGGATTGAGGACATTCCCGTTTCTATAAGTTTCTATGCGTACCCAGGAATATTCCTTACTGGCGGGGAGAGTGTGATGACATTTCAATACTTTTTTAACCAACAAGTTATTGAGCCATCACCTCCAACTCGTTTTGGTTATACATTTTCTGGTTGGGAAGATGACTATAATAACATTGTTAGTTTTCCGTTTATACTTACAGGGGAATCCGCACTACGATTTACAGCAGTATGGACACCTGCACCAATGCCCACACCAGACGTAACCCCGTCGCCAACCCCAATGCCCACTCCAAGTCCCACGCCATACGCTACACCATCTCCAAGTCCCACGCCATACGCTACACCATCTCCAAGTCCCACGCCATACGCTACACCATCTCCAAGTCCCACGCCACACGCTACACCATCTCCAAGTCCAGAGCCCACGCCATATGCAACACCATCCCCAAGCCCAGAGCCCACACCATATGCAACACCATCCCCAAGTCCAAGCCCCACACCATACACTACACCATCCCCAATCCCATCTCCAACACCAAGCCCCACACCGTCACCGACGCCAACCTCCACCCCACCAATCGCAGGGGCACCAAACCCACAAACCAGCCCTCTTCAACCAAGTTTTGCAATCTTCGCAGCTGTAACACTTGGTGGATTGACAATATTCGCATTGTTCATGTTGGCGAAGAAGCATCACGCTGCAATAAACCAATTCGAGGCAGATACAGCTAAGTACAATCGTGAAGAGCGCGTTAACGACTTATTCCTTAACACTGATAAAAAGAGCGAATAATTCAAATTTCACTCGTACAGAGGGTGGCAAAGAAAGGTTTGTCAGAAATGACACTCTTGGTAAATACAAAAACTAAAACAGACAGTAATGTTCAAAACTTTAAACATTTTGCGTGCTTAGCAGTATGCTCTATTCTCCTAATGTTTGGAGTTTTGATTGTCCCCATAGCGATTTTTGCATCAAGTTCGACAGAAGACGAATCGTGGATGCCAGAATCTACGCCTGTAGGGACGCCTGAAATGAACTTTAGTGCATACCCTGGTATATTTCCATGTGGTCTCTCACAGAATGCTGGTAAACCTATTTTTGTATGGGGTACAGTGGTAACTGATACGCCGCCACCGCCATCACTATCAAAGCATACATTTGTTGGATGGCAAGACAGAAACAGCAATCCGGTTACTTTTCCACTTACCATTACAGATCCTTCATTAGTAGTGTTAACGGCTATATGGCGAACGAATTTTATGATTTTCTTCGATGGCTATCCTGGATTATGGGAAGGTGGCTGGTCTGGTGTAGGAAGCGAAATACATCATCTTGGCCATCAAGTGCCGAATCCCCCAGCGTTTCCAGTTCGCTCTGGCTACATTTTCTCTGGTTGGCAATATGGAAATAATAATCAGATTAGTATGCCATATACAATAACAGATTCTTCGATGTTTACTGAAAATCTACTATTTCCAGATTCCTATGTATGGCATTTAACGGCAATATGGACTCCTGCGCCTAACATAGAGCCTACACCGACACCATATCCTACTCCATCCCCCACACCATATGTGACACCATCCCCAAGTCCAAATCCCACGCCATACGCTACACCATCTCCAAGTCCAGAGCCCACGCCATACGCTACACCATCTCCAAGTCCAGAGCCCACGCCATACACAACACCATCCCCAAGTCCATCTCCAACGCCAAGCCCCATACCGTCACCAACTCCAACCTCCACCCCACCAATCGCAGGGGCACCAAACCCGCAAACCAGCCCTCTTCAACCAAGTTTTGCAATCTTCGCCGCAGTAATACTAGGTGGATTGACAATACTCGCATTGTTCATGCTGGCGAAGAAGCATCACGCTGCAATAAACCAATTCGAGGCAGATACAGCTAGGTACAATCGTGAAGAGCGCGTTAACGACTTAGCATCGTATGCTATGGATAAAAACGATCGCAGTAACTGACATGCTGCTGCTTTATTAGGCTGAATTTATTTCCACGTCACGATGATATAGCTAATTTTACTGATAAATAACGATAACCCAGAAAGCCAACCCAATGATATAATGGGTTTGGCTTTCGGGGGCGTCATCGTGTGTACATAATACATATATTTACAATGCTTACATTCCAAGCTTTGTTGAAAGGGTGAGCATATTGATAAATGCAAAAACAAAAACGGGCAGCAAACTTCAAAATCTCAAGTATTTTGCTTACTTGGTAGCATGTTATATTATTCTATTGTCTGGGATTTTGATTGTCCCTGTCGCGATTTTTGCATCGAATGCTTCAGTAGATGACAGTTTGGAAGTCCCAGCACCTACACCAGGAGAGACGCCCCAGGGACACCCAATAGTGCTTTTTTATGCGTACCCTGGTACTTTCCCAGACGGAAGATACTTGGTAGGGGTAGGGATATTTTATATGGCTGCGGTAGTACATGAGCCAGACCCTCAACCGTCACGACTGGGATTTATATTAGATGGTTGGGTGGATGAGAGCAACAATCAAGTAAGCTTTCCATCAATCGCATCTGAACTTCCAGGCTTTCGCTTTTTTGCCCGATGGATTGAGGATGTTCCTGTCTATATAAATTTCTATGCGTACCCAGGAACATTTTCCACTGACGGGGATAATGTGAGGACATTTCAATATTTTTTCAATCAACAAGTTATTGAGCCATCACCTCCAACTCGTTATGGTTATACATTTTCTGGTTGGAAAGACGACTATAATAACATTGCTAATTTTCCGTTTATACTTATAAGGGAATCTGCGCTACGATTTACAGCAGTATGGACACCTGCACCAACGTCTACTCCAGATGTAACCCCATCGCCGACTCCAGCACCTACTCCAGACGTAACCCCATCGCCGACTCCAGCACCCACCCCAGACGTAATCCCGTCGCCGACTCCAGCACCCACTCCAGATGTAACCCCGTCACCGACTCCAATGCCAACTCCAGACGTAACCCCATCGCCGACCCCAATGCCCACTCCAGACATAACCCCATCGCCGACCCCAATGCCCACTCCAGACATAACCCCGACACCGTCACCGAGTCCTACCCCCACGCCAAGCCCCACCCTATCACCAACGCCAACATCCACTCCACCAATCGCAGGGGCACCAAACCCACAAACCAGCCCACTTCAACCAAGTTTTGCAATCTTCACCGCAGTAATACTAGGTGGATTGACAATACTCGCATTGTTCATGCTGGCGAAGAAGCATCACGCTGCAATAAACCAGTTCGAGACAGATACAGCTAAGTATAATCGTGAAGAGCGCGTTAATGACTTAGCATCTTATGCTAGTGATAAAAACGACCGTAGTAACTGACCTGCCGCTGCTTTATTGTATCAATATGTTTACACCTCACGAAGATATAAATAATTATTACTAATAAATCGTGATGACGCCCCAGAAAGCCGACTCGATGATATAATGGGATTGGCTTTCGGGGGGGCGTCATCGTGTATACATAGTACATATATTTGCAATGCTTACATTCAAAGCTTCATTGAAAGGGTGAGCACATTGATAAATACAAAAACAAAAACGGGCAGTAAACTTCATAATCTCAAGCATTTTGCATGCATGGCAGCATGTTATATTATTCTATTGTCGGGGATTTTAATTGTCCCTTTCACGATTTTTGCATCGAACGCCTCAGCAGATGACAATGAGGAAATGCCAGCACCAACACCAGAGCGAACACCAACAGCACACCCGCTAATGACCTTTAGTGCATACCCTGGCATATTTCCATGTGGTTCCTCAACTAGATTTGGTAAAACTATCTTTACATTGGGTACCGTGGTAACCGAGACTCCACCGCCACCATCACTCACTATGTATACATTTGTTGGTTGGCAAGATATGCACAACAATCCGGTTTCTTTTCCGCTTACTATTACAGATTATTCACAGGTGTTCTTAACGGCTATATGGATAGAAAGCTTCATGATTTTCTTTGATGCATATCCTGGATTATGGGAAGGCGGTTGGTCTGGTGTAGGGAGCGCAATACATCATCTTGGTGATCATGTACCGAATCCCCCAGCATTTCCAGTTCGTCCTGGATACATCTTCTCTGGCTGGCAAGATGAAAACAGTAATCCGGTTAGTATGCCATACACAATAACAACTTCGTCGGTGTTTACTGAAAATTTATTTTTTCCAAATTACTATGTATGGCATTTAACGGCAATATGGAATCCTGCGCCTAGCATAGAGCCTACACCGACACCTTATCCTACTCCTGAGCCCACACCATACGCAACACCATCTCCAAGTCCAGAGCCTACGCCATACACTACACCATCTCTAAGTCCAGAGCCCACGCCATATGCTACTCCATTCCCAAGTCCCACATCCACACCATACGCAACCCCATCCCCGAGTCCCGCACCCACACCGTACGCAACCTCATCCCCAAGTCCAGAGCCCACACCATATGCAACCCCATCCCCGAGTCCAACCCCTACACCATACACTACACCATCCCCAAGTCCAGCCCCCACCCCAAGCCCCACTCCGTCTCCAACTCCAACATCCACCCCACCAATCGCAGGGGCACCAAATCCACAAACCAGCCCCCTTCAACCAAGTTTTGCAATCTTCACCGCAGTAATACTAGGTGGATTGACAATATACGCACTATTCATGTTAGCGAAGAAGCATCACGCTGTAATAAACCAGTTCGAGGCAGATACAGCTAGGTACAATCGTGAAGAGCGCGTTAAAGACTTACTCCTTAACACTGACAAAAAGAGCGAATAATTCAAATATCACTCGTACAGAGGGTGGCAAAGAAAGGTTTGTCAGAAATGACACTCTTATAGGATTGCGGGGTAGGGTGCTGAAACCTACCCCTTTGCTTTAACTATATAATGGTAAAAATTAGAGCGGCTTACAACTATCTACCTACACTCATTGATATGTATACTATATAATGCAAAGTCAAAATAAAACGAAACGGTGTGATTAATATGTTTACAGGCTTCTCTCCTCAAACCATCGATTTTATGTGGAATCTTCGTCTGAACAATAACAAGACATGGTTTGAAGCAAACAAAGAAAGCTTCAAACGAGACTTTCAAGACCCAATGAAGGCATTAGCCCAAGAGGTGTACGAGCAAATATCATCTAAATACAGCAAGCATGGGTTCATCTATAAGGTTGCGCGCATTTATAGAGACGCGCGACGTGTACGTGATGGCGAACCATACAGGTGCAACCTATGGTTTTGCATAGAAAAACCAAGCGAGGAATGGACATCAACGCCGGTATTTTGGTTCGAGATTTCCCCAGAAGAATGGAGTTATGGCTTAGGGTACTATCAAGCAAGACCGATAACAATGGCTAAGTTTAGGGCGCGTATAGACAACGCCCCAAGCAAGCTTGAAAAGCTTACAACGGCATTAAAAAAGCAAGATGAGTTTATCCTTGAAGGCGAGGAGTATAAACGTAAAAAAGAAACAGCTACTGCTAATATGTCTGATTGGTACAATAAAAAATCATTTTCACTCATCCACAAGCAACCAAACGGAAACGAGTTATTTTCACCAGAGTTAGTTAACCGCCTCGTAAGTGGCTATCAGTTTTTGATACCCTTTTACGACTACTTTATTACATTAGATTCGGATCCCGACTAAAGATTATATAGTCCCTGCTTCGCAATAAAATCCTGCACATCGCACTCTGTTTTTCTGATTCATTGACTATACTGGCAACATATGCTGTAAGTGTACTGCAACAATTCCAAGAAAAACCGCCCGCTGAGATAGAAAAATCATAGCGGGTATTTTTATGCACTTGATACACTAGTACGACAGGACATTTCAACAAGTACAACTGCTAAAAACATAAGCACTACAACTATTTCAATTGACATCTAAAATATGCATGGATATAATTTAAAATATCTACAATAAATTAATTTGGAGGTAACATATGCAAGGAGAAATCTTTTGGAATGCGACAATAGAGGAATTAAAAAATGGCTACACAGTAGCAAATAACAGCTACACATGCCTACAATGCGGCGAAACATTCGAAAGCGGAACAATATATCCCATAGACAGCAAGTTCTATGAAGCCGAAAAAGCCGCAAAAATCCATGTCAAGCACAGCCATCCCCCTATGCTAGACTTTTTCCTAAGCCTAGGCCGCGTCTACACTGGCCTATCTCAAGGCCAAGAAGAAATCACAAGGCTCTACTCGGCCGGGCACACCGACAAGGAAATTGTTGCGCTAACAGGTGCCAACAGCCCCTCAACCATCCGCAACCAACGCTTTGCTATACGCGAGAAGTACAAACAAGCCAAAATACTGGTCGCACTTGTAGAGCTGATGGAAGAACAATCGGCATCACAAAAGAAAAAACCTACCAGCAGTACAAGTGTCGCAACCAACAGTAAACCCGACATCCATAAGCCAGACAGCAGCAAACCAGACATCCATAAACCAGACAACTATAAGCCAGACGACAGCAAGCTAGTAGATATTCACCTAGCAGCAACCAATCTAGACGAACGCTATGCCATCACCCATGCAGAGCGCGAAGGCATACTAAAACGCTATTTCACCCCCGATAATAAATTAAAAATTGCAGGCTTCCCAGCCAAAGAGAAGCGTAAGATTATAATCATGCAAAAAATAATTAATGACTTCGAAACAAGACGCAAGTACACAGAAAAAGAAGTCAATACCCTATTAAAGAGCTACTACGAAGACTATGTATCCGTGCGTAGGGCAATGATTGAATATGGTTTTTTGGATAGAAATGGCGATGGAACTATGTACTGGGTCAAACATGCATAGACAAAATTGGCAATAATTTCATCCGCAACCAACTACAAAAAACTGCATTTTATTTTATAGAGAGGGGTGATCTCAATAAAGGACGACAAAATTCTAGACATGTATTGGGCGCGTGAAGAAGGGGCCTTGGATGCAACAATGACAAAGTATGGCCGGATTCTTTTCAAAGTTGCGCACAATATACTACACGACAAAGAAGATGCAGAGGAATGTGTTAACGATACGTTACTAAAAGCCTGGGATGCCATCCCTCCTAAAAACCCAGAGTTTTTTGGCGCGTATCTTGCAAAAATAACAAGAAATTTTTCATTACAAAGGTGGCGTGCCCATGGTGCCAAGAAGCGCGGCGGCGGCCAGGCCACCTTAATACTTGACGAACTGGGCGAAACCATCCCACACCCCTCTACCGCAGAGCATAACTTCGAGTACACCCAAACAGTCCGCGCCATTAATACATATCTTGGCGAAATGGACGACGACTCGAGGATAGTTTTCGTGCGCCGCTATTTTTTCGGTGACAGTGTAAACGATATCTGCGACCGGTTTCGCGTCAGTCATAGCAAGGTAAAATCTATGCTGTTTCGCGCAAGGCAAAAACTTAAAGGCCACTTAGAAAAGGAGGGCATTACCATATGAAGCAAAACCACAGAATGTGGGATCTTATAGGCCACATTGACAGTGCATATATAGACGAAGCAAAGAATGCCACCCGGCTAGGCCGCAAAACCAGTAGACGCTGGATGAGTCTTGGTAATATTGCCGCGGTGTTTGTTGGGCTTGTTGCCGTCTCCTTTGTAGTAATGACGGCGATTTGGTTTGGAAATACCGGCATGTTTCGACAGCCGGATGATTTAAATGGCGATATGGATAACGGCTATAACCATGGCGATCCTCCCATGCCGTATGTAACCCCATCGCCATATGAAACTCCTTCTCCATATGAAACCCCTACACCGGATTCCGAAAGAGATCAAGAGATAGAGCGGGCAATCGCCGCAGCAGAAGAGTTTTTGGTTACGATGCCGAGCCTTTTTACCCGTGTTACGTCAGAATGGGATGATACCACCGGTGCCGCATTTGTGTTTATCAGCGGCGAAACATGGGATGATGTCCATTTTGTTGACGGTGACGGCAACATTGTACCAGAGGATGCGCCATTCCTTTTGGATCAGCAATCTATTGCAACCTACTTCCAGCTTTTTGACGACGGCAGCGGAATACCTAGGATTTTTGTATGGTATCAGTCTTTCTGGTTTTCGGCGGCTGTGTATGTAATGTTTGAGTTCGACGGCACAGACTATGTGCTTGTAGATAGGGTAGGGGGTTTTGGCGGGGCTAATGTTTCCACTGAAACAAACTTGCTTTACCCGTTTATATGCGACAGTGGGTTCATGATTTTTTACACATCCACAGCACTTGACGGCAGCTTGCTTGCCTTTTGGGATGGGGTCCCATATGTACCTGTTGCCAGTTACTCTTTTGGTCAAAGATATGAATGGGGAGATGTTGTACACATTGCAGCTTTTGGCGCAGACGGCGAGTGGATTCCAATTGATATTGATAGGGAAGAGTTTGACGCACTGCGATTCACTCCGGAATTTTTTGAACTTTTCCCAGCATTGCCCCAAGGCGACTTTAGGCTAATGGAGCCAATGCCAGAGCTTAAAGCACAGCTTGAGGCCGCTGTCACGCCAGTTGTGTATACCCAGACGCCTGTAATGGATTTGATACAGCGGCGTTATCAAACAACCGACTGGCCAATTCCGCCGCCATATACACGATACGAGTATCTTGGTGTCGTTGATGACAGGACTATAGAGTATTTTGTCTCAGCCATTCTAGACGCAGGCTTCGCGTTACGCCCATTCGAGTCTTTGGATGTACATTGGCATGCGCTAAACAGAGGGATATTTTTCTATATTGATGACGAAGGTCATCCGGCGTACCCCAATGTCCACGCTCAAATTTGGGAATTTACCGATGTTAGAACCCGTGTAATCGCATTTGACGTGCACTATCAAGTTGCCTATGACTTATGGACACCAAACGGGAGGTTTTTAATTGAAACAAACCACGATGCACTACGAGACATTTTTGCAACAATCGAATAAAACATGTGTGAAGTATGCAAACACCACACACATGGGATAACCGGAGTTGATATGGATACACAATATATACATCACGAAAAGCAGGACGCTTGGCCAAGTCAGCGGCCAGCCAAGCCGCCAAGGCGCAGACCTGGACATAGGCCGCGATATGCATCAAGACGACGTAAATCAAAGCTTGCTTGCGTAATTAAATTTTTTGTCTTTGTATTCGCTTTAACTGCATGTGCGGTGTGGGCATACTCAATTGTAATACGTGAAATGCAGCGTGATGCGCTGATATCGTTTCCTCATTACATAAGATGGGGTAGCCAGTCGGCAAGCAGTGAAGATGAAAATGTCTGCGATGAAACATACAATGGCGCATATGACAATGGCTGTAGTCAAGTTTGGGCTTATAATGGAGATTACTATTGTGTTGGTGCATGTAACCGTGAAGTCGTAGTACCGGATGCCTATGCTCTGTATGACTTCTTTGCCCAATTTGGTTATGAACTTGCGGTGTTTTACAAAAACCTATGCACTGGTTTTACATTTTCCCATAACCCAGACAGGATATTTTTTGGTGCAAGCTTGTCAAAGATAAATCACGCGCTGTATGTATACAATTTGGCCGAAAACGGTTTTATTGATATGTATGCCGTCCATACATTTACTGCACAGGACTATTGGGGCGGTACGGGGATTATTCGGTTTAAGCCAGCGGGTACGCGATTTACTACCCGTGAACTTTTGGCGCATTCGATAATATACAGCTGCAATGTGGCCTATCGTATGCTGGTAAGATTAACAGCGTATATGGCGCCGTCATATGAAAGTTTTGCGCGAGGTCTTGGAGCGTATACCGGGTTTGTACGAGATGTCATTTCCCAAAACGCCAGCGCAAATGATATGGCAGTATGGATGTATGCGGTACACAATTATCTGGAGTCTGATAGCCGATACGGGCATTATTTAAGATATGACCTTATGAATGTGGCACTTACAAGTCACCCGTATTTTACGCGGTGGTATGGTTCTTTTGGTGTTGGCGGCGATGTGGATGTAAGTCTAATACAGTCTGATTATCCAATGGCCAGGAAGTATGGCTGGTCTATTAACGCATTTCATGATGTGGCAATTGTTTACGGTGCTTCTCCTTATATTTTGGTTGTGCTTACGAATATGGATAGAGGGGCGCATGATTTGTTTCATGAGATTTCATGTCTTATCCAAGAGTTTAACCGGTATTGGTTTGTATGCTAGTTGTTCTATACCCGTCCCATATGACGTATAATAGTCATAGGGGTGTTTATGTGAAGCTTACACTTTTTCATTTGAAACTTGCGATTTTGCTTATATTGTTACCGTTTGCTGCACTGTTTACCGCCTGTGGCAGAAACGATAACATAGGCGGCCGCCTTCCTATGGTTGTTACTCAGTGGGAGGATGACACCGATGGAGATATCCTTCGGTGGTTTACATATGGTGGCTATGCTGATGCCCCCAAGCTTAATTTTGGTGAAGGTCTGTCGGACATTGCCCGTATTGGCGATGATTTTCCTGTGCCAAGAGCAATGGCCGCGAAGATGCTGGCACTTGCCGCAACCGGTGCTGATACGATAGATTCCTGGGCTAGGTACCCTTCGATTGAGTTTGCCGATGTTGCTGTTGGTAGTTGGTATTTTAGGTATATTAACGCGGTGTATACCCTGGGCCAGATGTCCGGTCATGGCACAGCATTTAGGCCTCATGACATGCTTACCTTGTATGAGGCTGGCTTGCTTATGGCAGCGTTAAATCCTCAGGGGCCTGGCTTGCTTGTAGGCGACGATAACCGCGACCTTCCAATATCTTACGCGCTTTGGGTAGATTTATTTATACAGTATCTTGCCGATGTTGATGCCTCGATTGAGTCGGTGCAGGTAATTCCGCTGGCATATGATTCTGCCAGTGAGCAGGTGCGGACAAATGTCGGCTTGTTTTCTGCTATTGGTATTAACATGGGGCTGTACTTGGATAGGGAGATAAAAGTCCTACATCGTGACAGGGAAATAGTCGCACTTGTGGGGCAAGTGTCTGCCGAGCCTGTTTTGCGGAATGTTTTTGTTAAAAGCGGCGACCGTTTTGGGGTGACAGTTCTTGTTGGTGGCGTTACCCGTCATTTTGTGTATAACGAAGGTGTTGCGCCACTGCCGGAGGACGCAGTTATTGCAGATATACAAATTTCTGGTGCTAACATTTTGGCTGCGTTTCAGGCAGACAGGGTTATTCGCGGTACAATCGAAGAGGTTGGCGCGGGTCGGATAGTGCTTAGAGAATGGGGGGTACTGCCCCTTCGGTCGTATTTTTCTGTGTATTCAGATATTGATAACCTTGCCAGAACCCCGGCTGATCTTATTGTGGGTGCGGATATGGCCGATTTTTATTTACTTAATGGCGCGATTGGGGCGGCGGTTATTACAGATTTGGCGTCGCCGGTGTATATCCGGGTGGTTATTGGTACCTGCAATTTTGCTGGATTGGTGCATAACGAGTTGTCTATTACGGCTACGGGGTCTTTTATCGTGGGGGGTGTTGAGAGTCCCGATTCAGAACAAGTTTTAGCCGGTGCTGAGGTTTTTAATGTAACAAGCTCTGACCTTGAGTATGGCAGCCGTTTGTATATCCAGCCGAAAGACCCTAACGACCGTCTGCAAATTGTTGGTCTGGGTCGGCATAGCCCAGACCCACTTTATCGCGGCAGATTTGAGATTGCGCGTGCCAATGGGGGGCTTGTCATTGTCAATGAATTGCCCCTTGAGGAGTATCTCTTCGCGGTTGTCCCAAGCGAGATGCCGTCGTTTTTTGGCCTTGAGGCGGCTAAGGTGCAGGCAATAACTGCCCGTACATTTGCGATTCATCAGTTTTATGAAAACCGTTTTAGAGCCTTTGGTGCCCATGTTGATGACTCGGTTATAAGCCAAGTTTATAATAATATCCCTGAAAATGAAATCTCTAGAGAGGCAGTGCGTGCTACCCAGGGTTTGGTGCTTACATACGATGGAGAAATAATTTTGGCCAATTTTTATTCTACCTCAAGCGGGGTTACGGCCAATTTTGGTGAAGTGTGGGCGGCTGGGAGTAGTTTTCCGGCACATACGCCGCCTCATCTGACATCAAGGCTGCAATTTAATATTGACGATATTAATGACCGGGCAATGGGTAACGCGGTTAGTGATTTAAGCCGGGAAGAAAACGCTGCTTTATTCTTTCGTTCTACAGATATACCTGCATTTGAAAGCAGTTTGCCTTGGTTTCGATGGCAGGTGCGTATGACTGCCGAAGAGCTATCCGGCAGCATTAATACAAGCCTGCAAAGCCGCCAGCAGGCCAACCCGGCTATGATACATGCACTTGACGCAAGTGGTGCCGCAACGGGAAGAGTCGCAACCAGTATTGGAAGGCTTACCGATATGGAGATTACCCGCAGAGGCCAGGGTGGTAATGTAATGGAGGTGATACTTTCCGGCACGGAGGGCCGTGTGCGTGTACAGACAGAATTTAATATTCGTACACTACTTGCACCGCGTACTGCTACAGTTAGCCGTGTAAATGGCAGTGATGTCAGTAATATGTCGCTAATGCCCAGCGGGTTTTTTACCTTTGAAAAAGAAACTGATACAGCGGGTAATCTTGTGGCAATTACGTTTTTTGGCGGCGGGCATGGACATGGCGTTGGAATGAGCCAGAATGGGGCTAATGTGCTGCTTAATGCCGGGTATAGTTTTTATGATGTGCTTAAGCATTATTATCCCGGCGTTGAGATTGTGCGGTTAGAGTAGGGTTTGCTGTTAGAGTGCGCTTGCTGTTGGATATATTATGATGAGTGGTCGTGGGATAGTTGTAGATAAAGCGTAATGCCACCAGCGGAATCAAAAGCAATTCCGTTGGTGGCATTATGTTTTTACTCGAGTGTGTTGGGTGCGCGGTGGTTGTTGTATAAATCATTAAAACCTGCCCGGATTATCTTTCCCCAAAATGAAAAAACCCCGTTTTTAGCGGTCTGGATCGCCTTGTAAAATATAAAAGTCAGAAAAATAACAGGTTTTGCTTGTTGATGATAGACTCTTCTTTATCTCCTATCTCTTTAAAGCTTGAAGCAGTAATAATGTTAATACAGGGTTATTTGTAAGCCCTTGCAAGGCCTCAAGCGTTTGTGCATCCGGTAGTTGCATTGCCCCTTGCGGGTCGTTGCATCCGCAAGCCCATGTGGCAAAGGCTTGAACAGACCCGCCACTGCCGCATTCTTTTGCTAGGCGTCCCCATGTTATCGGACCTACCACGCCGTCTGGCGTTAACTCAAATATCCGCTGGAAGGTAGTAACGGCTGCTTGTGTCAAAGCACCAAAGACCCCATCCTCTACAAGCTGCCTGCTGCACGGTTGCGAAACATGGTTTAGGCAGTGCTGCACTTGCCGGACACTTTCTCCGCGTGCACCGATTCTAAGGGATGTGCCTGGGAAGGCTGGCATTGCGCCGCCGCCAGTGCCGCCGCCGCCATTACCACCACTGCCACCGCCATTTCCTCCCCCACCTGCCGGGCATTCCTGTGCAAGGCGCCCCCAAGTTATCGGACCTACTACGCCATCTGGCGTTAACCCAAAAATCCTTTGAAATGTGGTAACAGCATCAAGAGTGCGAGGGCCAAAGACGCCGTCTTCTGTTAGGCGTTGGATGGAGGGATGTCTTTGAGAGATGCGGTTAAGGCAGGTTTGAATTTGCCGTACATGCTCGCCCCTGTCGCCAACCCGTATTGCCGTACCGGGATATGGGGGCATGCCGGTGTTGCTTCCGCCACCGCCGCCGCCATTTCCGCCGCCACCGCCGCTTATTGGAAAGGTGTCTCGTACACCTTCGGCGATAGCGCGCCCCATTGCATTTGTATCTAGGCGTGCCATATCTGCCGGGTTGTTGATAAACGCGCATTCCACAAGCACCGCTGGCATGTTTGCTAGACGTAGTATGCCAAAGGCGTCTTGGCCGTTGGCGTTGACTTGGGTTTTTACGCCTCTATCTCTAAAACCAAGTGCCACAATGCGTCTAAGAATCGCGCTTGCTAGTGCGCGGCCACGGCCGGTGTCACGTACGCTGTAGAAAACTTCGGTTCCTGTGCCTGGTGTGCCGGGGTTGCTATTAAAATGTATCTCTACCAGTGCGTCGGCACGGCTTTCATTGGCTAGATTGGCGTCACGGGTGATACTGCGGTCTACATCCGTTGTGCGGTTGTTTATCACCCTATAGCCCCATCCACGTAACATTTGTGTTGCGGCGTTCATTACTGCAAGGGTTAGATCTTTTTCTTGACGGCCTAGGGCTACGGCTCCTGGGTCGCTGCCGCCATGTCCTGCGTATACGGCTATTGTTGGCATATTATCACTCTCTTTCATATGGCCACGAATCTATTCCTCCAAGGTTGTAAACATTTGTATATCCCATTGCTACAAGGGTGCTTGAGGCGGTTTTGCTTCTGCCGCCACTTTTGCAGTAGACTATTATTGTTGCGCTTTTGTCATGAAGCAGGCGATTAGCTTGGGTTTCGATTAGGCTATCCGGTAGTAGAAGGGCACCCGGGATATGGCCTGTGTTATATTCCTGACGGCTGCGCACATCCAGGAAAACTGCCTTCTGGTTTGAATGAAGTACAGCATAGGCCTGGCGATGGGTTATGCGCCTTGGGCTTACGGGATATGTGTGATAATTGTATGCCATAGTGGTCTCCCTTTAGTTTCATCTTTTATGTTATGCCAGGCTTGTGGGCTTGGTGTATAGTCATTCACCTTTATAACCGCCCCAAGGCGGCGAGGGTTTTTGCTGCTAGACGATTACGGCTTGTTTCACTAAAACAGCGGCCCCGGCATATAGTGGATTAGCACTATACTTCGGAGGCCGCTGTGTTTGACGCCCATATTTCCACCATGCTTTCCGGTGGTTTGTTTCGCAAAATTTTAAATAACGAGCAGCTTACATTGCTTGAGTTTAATGTGCTTACGGGGATGCTTATAAATAACAATGTCCCTTTTGACACGGCTTTTGCCGCAGGTACGCGGAAAAACCCGGCATCTATTCAGCTTACGATTCATGTTAACCCGTCCGCAACCCTTGTGCTTGTTACTAGTTTAGAGCCTGGGTCGTCTGTGTTTTCGCCTAGCCCTTAATGGTAGTGGCTGCACGCCCTAATTGGTTAATTCAAAATCAAGGGTTCCTTGCTCGGTGCCGTTTACAATTAGCGTAACCGAGTGTGTGCCGGGGTAGTGCTTCCTTGTGCTTAGGTCGGCAAAGGCATGTTTTTTTGTATACTGCTTTTTTTGGTTTTGTGGCAGCGAAAGTTCTGAGATTTGAAAAATCTTTCGGCTTGGTTTGCCACTTGCTTTTACATAATCTAGACCGTATTCAAGGCGTACTTTTGTGGCTTGGTTGGCTAAAATTGCAAAGCTGATGTTGATTTCGCCTCCGATAGCTACTGTTGTTGTGTCTATGGCAAAGTCGCTGACCTCTACTACGTCGGCATTGTTATATCCAAAAATGGCAAGGACATCCTTGTTGCCCTTTTTAAGCAGAGTGCGGCAACCGTGTTTTACTATCCAGTTAGTAAGCTCGTTTTGGCCGTACCAGTCTTTGGCCAGTTTTGCTACTAGGTCTGGGTGGGTTTTGGAGATATCGTTTAAGTTGTTGGCAACGCTTTTACGCACAAATAGTGCCGGGTCGGCTTTTAGTTGCTCTAAAATTGGCAGTATTGGGGTTGGGTCTTTTTTAAACTTTGGCAGGGACTGGGCCCAGGGTAGCATAGGGCGGCAACCTTCGCTTGCAAGTCTTCTTACATCCTCGTGTTTATGCCTCGACCAGGTTTGCATTTGCGCCATCATTTTTTCTTCGTGGTTAATTATAAAGGGCCTTACCGCAAATTCGGCCGATGCGTGGAGGGTGTATCGTTCCAGTGCGGCCATTGAAATGTCCCAGTACACTTCCTCATGGCCGTAAAGTTCTACAAAGTCCGGGAAAAATAGGCTGTAGCCATCCAGCCAGGTTCCGTAGTTTTTTATTACATTGTCGATTACTTCAAGGGCTTTTGTGTACTCTTTCGGCAGATATTTCCCTAGGTTAATGGTTATCTGGCGCATTCTGCCTTTTAGCTCTAGGCTTTCCCAGCTATCGTCCATTATTGATGTTACGAAATCTTTGGCTTTGAAGCTGGGGTAGGCGCTTTTGATTTCTTCGGCTAGTTTGGTTAGGTACTCTTGGCTGTATATGTTTTTCAGTTGCTCTGGCATGGTTTTACCTCACTTTTCGATTGATGATTTGGTCACAGGGGATTTGCTGCTTAGATTATATAACAATCAGCACTTTATTGTATCATGGCAAAAATCCTGCGTTTCACACTCTGTTTTTTTGGTTTGTTGACTATATCCCGCTACCGCTCCTATAATATGGACAAATTACTAAGAGAAGGTGACATAATGCCCCGTTACGATTTTGCAAGTATCGAAAAAAAATGGCGTGCAAGCTGGGAGGCAAACCCGGTGCAGGCCAAGTTTGCAAGTAGGCCTAAGTATTACTGTTTGGATATGTTTCCGTATCCTTCGGGCACAGCTTTACATGTTGGCCATTGGCGCGGATATGTGCTTACAGATGTGCTTAGCCGCTATAAAATCCTGCAAGGTTATCATGTGCTGCACCCTATGGGCTGGGATGCCTTTGGCCTTGCCGCGGAAAATAACGCGATTAAAAACAGTGTGCACCCTGCACTAAACACAGCCGAGAACATTAAAAGCATGAAGCGGCAGCTTGAGGAAATGAGCACGGTCTATGACTGGGATTTTGAGATTAATACAACGAATCCTAATTACTATAAATGGACACAGTGGATTTTCGCAAGGATGTTTGAAAAAGGCTTGGCCTACGAGCAGGAAATGCCTCTAAACTGGTGCCCAACATGCAAAGTTGTACTTGCAAATGAAGAGGCCGTAGGCGGTGTATGCGAGCGCTGCAAATCCGAATCAACCAAGAAAAACTTACGTCAGTGGATGCTTAGAATCACAGAATATGGCGAACGGCTGCTTCAAGACCTTAACGGGCTAAAGTGGCCGGAAAAAGTAATAAAAATGCAATCGGACTGGATTGGCAAAAGCCATGGTGCAGAGATTGATTTTCCTGTTCAAAAATTAAAACAGGAATCTGACGCGAAAATCAAGGCATTTACCACCCGCCCGGACACCCTCTGCGGTGCAACCTTTATGGTGCTTGCGCCCGAGCATCCGCTGGTTAACGAGTTAACATCAGATGACCAGCGGCCAAAAGTTGAAGCATATGTAAAGCAAGCCGCATCCCGCTCAAATGTAGACCGTATGGCTGACAAAGAAAAAACCGGAGTATTCATAGGCCGCTATGCAACAAACCCCCTTACAGGCGAAGCAATGCCAATCTGGGTTGCCGACTATGTACTTGCAGACTACGGCACCGGCGCAATCATGTGTGTGCCCGGCCATGACGAGCGAGACTTTGAGTTTGCCGAAAAGTTTGGGCTTCCAATCGTGCAGGTAATCGCAGTAGATGCCGCAGCCGCAAACGAGCCGCTAGAAAAAGCCTACACCGGCGATGGCATAATGGTAAACTCCGGCCAGTTTAACGGCCTATCCGTAGACGAAGGCAAGGCTGCCGTCAACGCCCACCTTGAAAAACACGGCCTTGGCAAAGCCACGATAAACTACAAGCTGCGCGACTGGGTATTCTCCCGCCAGCGCTACTGGGGCGAGCCTATTCCCATAATCCACTGCGAAGCTTGCGGGCCTGTTGTTGTGCCGGATTGTGACCTTCCGGTAATGTTGCCAAATATCGAATCATACCTGCCAACAGATACAGGCGAATCCCCTCTGGCCTTGGTGCCGGATTGGGTTAACACAACCTGCCCAAGCTGCAAAGGTCCAGGCAAGCGGGAAACAAATACCATGCCCCAGTGGGCAGGGTCGTCGTGGTACTTCTTGCGGTACCCGGATGTAAACAACGACAAGGCACTTGCAAGCCCCGAGGCTTTAAAAGATTGGCTACCGGTGGATTACTATGTGGGCGGGATAGAACATGCCGTACTTCATCTGCTATATGCCAGGTTTTATACAAAGTTTTTGTATGATATCGGTGTGGTTGACTTTGAGGAGCCCTTTACAACCTTGTTCAATATCGGAATGGTAAACTACAAGGGCAAGAAAATGTCCAAAGGCGAAGGCTATGGTGTTTCCCCAGATGATGTGCTGCCAAAGTACGGCTGCGACGCGCTACGCCTATACGAAATGTTCATAAGCCCGCCAGACCAAGACTGCGAATGGGATGACAGAGGTATCGAGGGCGTTGCAAGATTCCTTGGCAAGCTGTGGCGTATTATTGAAAAAGAGACAACAAGGAATGCCCCCCAAACAGACGAGCTTGTACGCCTGCGTCACAAGATAATCCACGATATTACTACCCGCCTAGATAATCTTTCACTAAACACCGTTGTAAGCGGCTTTATGGAGCATACAAATACTTTGCAAACTCTTTCGGCTGGCAATGGCATTGACAAAGAAACACTAACAGCACTGGCCATTTTGCTTTCACCCTTTGCGCCACATATCGCAGAAGAGTTTTGGCAAAAGCTTGGCAATACAGACTCTGTCTTTGCTCAAAGCTGGCCAACCTACGACCCAGATATGCTTAAAACCGATACAGTTGAAATTGCAATGCAGATAAACGGAAAACTGCGCGGCAATGTAAATATCTCCGCCGATGCCGATAAAGATACCGCAATCGCCGCCGTAAAGGAGGCCCTGTCCGATAAGCTTGAAGGCGCAACAATTATCAAGGAAATCTATGTGCCTGGCAGGATTGTTAATATTGTGGTAAAGCCTTAGAAACGGCTAAATAAGGGGTTTTTCTCCTTTTGACAAAAGCATTACAGGGCGTGTGGATGATTTGGTGAAAGCCGCTTTTGCAACGTTTAGATACTTTGGATCACCCTATAAAAAAGGAGGTAACACAATGAAAAAAGCACTAATTTTCCAAGGAGGCTGGGACGGACACGAGCCAAAGCTAGTCTCAAAAAGATTCGCCGATATACTGGAGAAGGAAGGCTACCAAGTAACTATCTCAGACAACCTAGACTGCCTAAAAGACCTGGAACCCCTGCTACAGCTTGACCTACTGGTCTCATGCTGGACAATGGGCGAAATCAACAATGACTATGTCACAAATGTAGCAAAAGTCGTAGGCGCGGGGGTAGGCCTAGCAGGGCACCACGGCGGAATGTGCGATTCTTTTAGAAATAACACACAGTGGCAGTTTATAACCGGCGGCCAGTGGGTAAGCCACCCCGGCGGCGATGGCATAAACTACACCGTAAACATCACAGCAAAATCAAACCCAATTGTAGCAGGCCTAGAAGACTTCCCAGTCTCAAGCGAGCATTACTACCTGCACATAGACCCAGCAATTGAGGTTTTAGCAACAACCCGCTTCCCCGCGCCAAACGTGCCATACTACCATATCTCCAATAAGCCAGTTGACATGCCGGTAGTTTGGACAAAAACCTGGGGCAACGGCCGTGTGTTTTACACCTCTTTAGGCCATTTAGACAATGTTTTCGATAACTCGCCAACCGCCCAGGAGATCGTGCGACGCGGTATGATTTGGGCAGGCGAGGGCAAGGCCTATGCCATAGACAAAGGCCTTACAACCGAAAGATTTGAAAACACCGCAAAAATGTACTAACTTGATGTACTAATTCATTAAAAGGAGCTGTTACCATTGGCAGGTCATTCAAAGTTTGCAAATATAAAGCACCGCAAGGGTAAAAACGACGCCGCAAGGGGCAGGGTATTCACCCGCCTAGGGCGTGAGCTTGCAATGGCGATAAAACACGGCGGAGGCCCAGACCCAGAATCCAATAGCCGCCTAAAAGACACAATCGCCAAATGCCGGGCAGAAAACATGCCAAACGACACAATAGAGCGCAGCATAAAAAAAGCCGCGGGAGACCTTGACGCGGTAAACTACGACTCCGCAACCTACGAAGGCTACGGCCCAGGTGGCGTTGCCGTAATAGTAAAAGTACTGACAGATAACCGTACCCGCACAGCAGCAAATGTGCGCAACGCCTTTACAAAAGGCGGCGGCAGCCTAGGTACCCAAGGCTGCGTGTCATTTTCATTTACAGAAATCGGGCAAATCATGGTAGAGGCCGCGGGCGGCATAGACGAGGAAGAACTAATGCTACTAACCGCAGACGCCGGTGCCGATGATTTTATAGCACAAGACGAAGGCTATGAGATTCATACATCAGTGGCCGATTTTTCTGCCGTTCGCCAGGCAATAGAAGACGCAAATATCCCAATGGTATCGGCAGAAATCACAATGCAGCCCCAGACATGGGTGCAGCTATCCACCCCAGAAGACCTAAAGCAAATGAATAAAATGCTCGAATTATTGGACGAAGACGATGACGTCCAAAGCGTGCATCACAACTGGGAAGAAGAGTAAAATTTCAACGACCGTTCCTCATAAGATGTTACATCTAATGCGGTACGGGATAGAATAGGAGGGCTACCAAATGAAACTAGGCGCGCAATTATTCACAGTACGTGCACATACCCAAACCGCCGCTGACTTTGCGGCAACAATAAAGAAAGTAGCCGAAATAGGCTACAAGTATGTGCAAGTTTCCGCAATAGGGCCAATCCCGGCCCAGGAAGTGGCGGATATATGTAAATCAAACGGGCTGGAAATAGTAATAACCCACACCAACCAAGCCCGTATAAAAAACGACACAAAGGCCGTAATCGAAGAGCATAAAATCATGGGCGCAAACTATATAGGCATAGGCATGATTCCAGATTCATACGAGCGAAACCGGGAAGGCGTAACCCGCTTTATAAACGACTATAAACCCGCTGCGGAACTAATTCACGCCGCCGGGATGACCCTAATGTACCATAACCACGACCTAGAGTTCGAAAAATACGACAATAAGTTAATGATGGACTACCTGGCCTGTGGCTTACCAACAATGGGCTTTACCTTAGACACTTACTGGGTACAAGCCGGCGGCGCAGACCCGGCGGCATGGCTAACAAAGCTAACAGGCCGCGTGGACGTTATCCACCTAAAAGACATGGCCTGGGGTAGCGGAAAGCAACTGATGGCAGTAGTAAAAGAAGG
>Ga0123355_10002333_pt1 | contig 26814 bp, 20 predicted proteins | sample TergutEmb28metaG_3_FD_89872 | JGI IMG/M metagenome (GOLD analysis project Ga0123355, IMG submission 89872) | Embiratermes neotenicus P1 segment gut microbial communities from Petit-Saut dam, French Guiana - Emb289 P1 | ecosystem: Host-associated > Arthropoda: Insects > Digestive system > Gut ... | reverse complement strand
TTTGGTTAGCACCGAATGGATTTGGGATGCATGACCGTCAACTTTTTAGTCAAGGCATCAGTATTCAAAATCCAAATTTCCAAATCCCGTACACTATTTACGCTAGATGGGTTAGGGTGTAGGAATATTATCTACATTCATTATGCAAAACTAATAAAATAGCAGCTGCCAATAAGCAGCTGCTATTTTATGTTTTAAGTTGTCTTAATTGTTTAAAATGCTACACATTTTTAGATAAAACTCTCTGCTGTTTTTTTAGGTGCACCAGTCTTTTTAACTTGTAGATATCTAGCAACAGCAAGCCCTGTACAGATCACGGTAAGACCAACAACGATAATTGTAATTAAAGCAACCAAGTCGACGCCGTCGTATTCGATGTTAGGGGTACGAATGTAAACAGTAATTTCGCCAAATTGAGATAAATATCTAATTCTGTGGTAAGGTTGCGATCTATCAAATCTGCCTACAACCATAACTCGTCTGCCAAATCTAATATAATCTAGGTAAGGGAACGGAGTAGGGCGACCATCGGCATCTCTTGCCATGCCGATAATGTTGCCATCATAGTTTGTTTCTACGGCAAAAATTCTAGCACCGTTTGGTAAATCTAAACATCTACAGTTTGTTGCGTATTGACTACAATCTCTTCTAAAGTCCCATGGCACGACAACAGCGTTTGTTACAAAAGTGTCAGGGTCTCTTTCGTTAGTGCCTGCAAGTCTAACACTGCTAGCCAATACAAAGCCTTGTCTAGCACCACCGTCACCCATAAATGATATTCTAAACCATTGATTAAATTCGTTTAGGTAAGGTAATAGTGCAGTGTTTCGATTGTCAAAATATCCAAATACAGGTTGTAGGTTTTCGTCAAGAGTGGTAACAAAGTTTTGCATTGTTACGGTCGAGCTCATAATAACAAAATTAGGGAAAGTAACTGTAGGGAATTTGTAAATTCTAACATCGCCGCCGTTTGCAGCCTCTAGCGAAATAGATGCACCAGAACCAACGTTTGGCTGCTCATAAACACGAGCAGTTGGGTTAATCAGAATACTCCTAACATATCCCATAAGCGGAGAGCCTGTAAAGCTAGGATAGTTGTCGGCAATTACAAATGTAAAGTCACTTTCGAAATTAATTTCTGCAGTAGGAATAATTATATTAAAACCAGCGGGTAGTGTAACCGTGTTGCCGCCTCGAATTATAGGGAACACATCTGTTGCGTTCATAAAAATTTGTGCAGAGGCATCTAGCGTGAATAAAATAGAGTCGTTTGAGTCCGCAATAGCAACAAGGGGATTGGGAAACAAAAATCTATCTACATTGGTTTCAGTTACAAAACTGTTTTCGATATCAAAAGTTAGGCTGGATGAATTAGTTGCATATATGCTAATATGTCTAACTCTGTGGCGGATAGTATCAGTAACAATAATATCACGGTAAGATATCATATCTCTGTAACGATATAAGTCACTAGGTCTAAAATCAACTCGTGCTAATGTAATTGCAATTGGTGAATAATCAACAACTATATAGTTTACTGCTGTAAAAGTGGGGGTAGCTCCGCCAGTTGTCTCGTACCTTGTAATTTCATACTGGCTTGAAGTATTGCAAAGTACATATATACTGCCACATTTATCGACTGCTATGTCTATAACGCTGTCAGCACTAAAAAGATTTGTGCGTATTCCGTTTGCTGTAATGCTATAAATATCATAAGTTGTGGCGCCTGCTACAGCAAAATACATGTTCGGAGACCATGCTGCCGCACTTATTGCAACAACGGCATTTTCAATTAAAACAAAACTACGATTAGCCGAATCTACTTGGTTAGCCGCTAATACTCGTAATTGCCTTGTTTCGTCTAATATGTACAGATTGCCATAGCTGCATACTTCTATTTTACTTATAGAAGGACTACCGTCTCTTGTATACTGAAAGCGTCGTACAAATGTAGGGTCTTGGTTAGGTTCGTTTATCCTAAATTGAACAATCCAATTTCTGGAGTAGGCAACAAATAAATAGTCGTATCTTGCACTTACACTAATAGGTTGGGGTAGTCTAAGCGTTAGTGGTGCTCTAAAGTTATCTTGACCATATTGCACATAAATTCTAGAGTTGTGGTAGTCGGCTGTAAAAATCATGCCGTTGCTAGAAGTAGTATCTCTTGGGGTGTCAAAGAATCCAGGGATAATTCCAGAACGATTAGCTAGCAAAATGCGTTCGTTAACAAGACCAGGCATTGCATCGCTACTAGAGCCAAATAGGTTAAAGTCAGAAATTGCACCTTGGTGGTTTAGCTTAAACACTCTGCCGTCAGGGCCTATGGTTACGCTATTTAGGGCCGAGTAGGCAGACATGTTTATAAAGTTAAAGGGGCTAGAGTCGCCCATTAAAAAGATTCTACCGCTTGCAAATATAAGCACTTCGCCAAAAGCTGCCGCATTACCAGGATGGTGAACCATAAAGTCAACATGAGGGAAGCCGCCTAAATTTCTTGTGCCTGCATAAACGGCGTTAGCATCAAATCTATGGGCAATAAGGTTGCCGGGATTAAATGCGACATATAAATGGTTGTTGCCAGCAGTAAGATTACGAATAGGGGTAAGAATTTGGTCGCCGCCACTTTGTAGTGTTCTTGGACTAGAGGCTATTGGGGTATTAGTATTTAAGTCTAAACTCCAAAGTCTGTGGTCGCCCACCCTTGAAGCATGAAGGGTAGTGCCTAAGACAGCAATGTTTTCAAATCCTTCGGCTGCAAATAGTTGCGTTCCAGTAGCGCCAGTTGCAATGGGAAAAGAATAAATCCTTGCTAAATCGCCTAATTGACTTCGCTGCACTGTAACAAGTCTACCGCCTGATATTACCATGTATTCGACATATCCGTCTGCATAAAAAAGTTCTGAAACATCACCAGTTGCGATATTAAATCTATAAATAATTCTGCCATCTGCAACTAACAATGCACTAGCGCTTTCTGCTGCCATAGCAGTAGGTCTTGTAAAGAAATGATAAATAGCATTAGAAACATCAGGAAGAGCATCTGCATTTGTAAAATTTTGAGATAACAAAACTCCGCCTAAACTAAAAATAGCTAGGGCTATAATCGCAAGCATAAATAGCAAACTTTTTCTTGCTACTGCTTTATTTGTTGTAATAGTTTTGTTTGTATAGTTTTTCGTTTGCATACCTAATTATTATAGCACATATGCACATACAATAGCAATACTTTTGACAAAGATTATTTTTAGGTAAAATTTTGTATAAAATTTCATAAAACCATTGACCTGCTTAATAATATTATAGTATAATCTATATATATTAGATAAGTTTAATTAAGCTTAGCAGAAAAAGAGGGGAGAAAAAAATAATGTTTTGTGTAAATTGTGGCTCTAATCTAACTGGTCAGTTTTGTGCAACTTGTGGGCATAGATGTAATGTGCCACCAGTTCAAGCACCGCCACCACAACAGCAAGTTCAGCAGCAACCATTTGTTGCACCACCTGTCATAGAGCAACCGCCTATGCAGAATTTTGGTGGAGTTCCGCCAGCTAGTGCTTTTGGCAGTGTGCCACCAGTACAGTCACAAACTAATCAGTTTGGTTCAATTCCTACGATGGACCAAGCGGCATCTATGGGTGTGTTTGGTGGTGTAGATATGGGTGATTTGGAAGATGTTGTAGACAACACTCCTGTTGACCCTAACGCAAAGTCAAGAGGTACTGCATTCAACTTGGCTATTTGGGCAGGAATGTTCGGGGCTCATAATTTATATTTAGGTCGCAAGAAATTAGGTATTATCCAATTGGCATTAGGTATTTTTGGTATATTGCTTGCTATTGCAGGTCTTATCGTTGCGCTTGTTAGTCCAGTTACTATTTGGTCAGGTGGAGGAAGCGGCGGCGGTGGCGGCGAAAATTGGTGGCCGGAAATTGGCGGCGGCAGTAGACTTATGAATGTTACTGCAAGATTTGGAACTTGGGTAACAAACCCTGTATGGCTGGTAGGTTGGATAGTTTTTGGTATAGGTTGTGCTATAATTGCAGCAATAGAAGTTTGGGGAACAATTGAAGGTTTTGCTATCTCTGGTGGTAGAGTTAATGAATGTGGTAAAGGTTTACAATTAAGAGATTAGGCAAAAAGTGTCTAAAGTATTTGCAATGCTATATCTATGCGGTAAATAAAAACACGAAACGAAAAAACAGTTTCGTGTTTTTATTTTGTATTTCTAGCTGCAATTTTAATTATTTTCTAATCTTGAAAGTCTTGCATTTTGTATTCAATCTATGTTAACATGTATAAGTATCATTTTATTGCAAAGATAAAATCTAAAGAGGAGAAAAAATGTTACAGTTAAAAGATATAACCAAAGAATATAAGCTTGGGGCTGGAATGGTTGTTAATGCACTTAAAGGTGTTAGTATCAATTTTAGGAAAAACGAATTTGTTTCGATTTTAGGTCCGAGCGGCTGTGGTAAAACTACAATGCTAAATATAATCGGCGGGTTAGATAAGTACACTAGCGGAGATTTGATAATCAACGATAGAAGTACTAAAAATTTTAAGGGCAGAGATTGGGATGTATATAGAAATCATCGCATAGGTTTTATATTTCAAGCCTATAATCTTATTCCGCACCAAACAGTTTTAGCTAATGTAGAACTCGCACTTACAATTGCAGGAATAGGCAAAAAAGAAAGAGCAGAGAGAGCAAAGCAGGCTTTAGATAAGGTTGGCTTAAGCGACCAATATAATAAAAAGCCTAATCAATTATCGGGTGGGCAATGTCAGAGGGTAGCTATAGCTAGGGCACTTGTAAACGACCCAGAGATTTTGCTAGCAGACGAGCCCACTGGTGCACTTGATTCTAAAACAAGTGTTCAGATTATGGAGCTTGTAAAAGAAATAGCAAAAGAGCGCCTTGTAATAATGGTTACGCATAATCCAGAATTAGCGGAGGAATATTCAACTAGAATTATCAAGCTAAAAGACGGGCTAAAAGAAGAAGATTCTAATCCTTATTCTGACGAAGATTTAGCTAAAAACATTGGCAATGTAGAAAATGTAGATATATTAACAAATGTGCATGCAAGTGCGAGTGTAGCCGAAAACAGCGAAAATAGTCAAATTGTGGCGAGTGATGCAGAACAAGAGCCGATTGAAATTTTGCACTCAAGTAAAGGGTTAAAAGCGCCACAAGAAAAGGCTAAAAAAGAAAGAGCAAAAATGAGCTTTTTCACAGCGTTCAAGTTATCCCTAAACAATCTACTTACAAAAAAAGCCCGTACTATTATGATAGCAATTGCGGGCAGTATTGGTATTATTGGTGTGTCGCTAGTGTTAGCGGTGTCATGGGGCATGATGGGTTTTATTGGTAACATGCAAGAGGATATGCTAGCGGGCAGTCCAATTACAATATCTGAGAGTGCGTTTAACATAAATGCTTTAATGCAAGGCGGTGGTGGCGGTGCGGCTAGTGCCTTTAGGATACTAGCTCAAGATGGCAGCATAAGTGTCAATCCTACGGTTGAGGCGTTAATTCGCCAAACTGCAGACATGGAAGACATTTTTGTACAAAATGAAATTACAAGAGATTATGTAGACTATTTATTATATTTTTATCGTAACACCGACCATTTGGCTGCAATGTTTACAGATTATGGGCTAAATCTTGCAAATAATATTTTTGCAGATTTTACACCGAGTGCAACAATGCGTACAGATGCAACTACTCAAAACTTGTCTTTATCTGCAATAAGGGCGATTTATGCGTCAGTTTTGGGGGCAAGTGATTTTGACCAATTTGCGCCGTTTATTGCAACACTAGAAGACCCATTCCGTCAACTTCCAGATAATGAAGAATATCTTATGAATCAGTATACTTTATTAGAAGGTGGCAGATGGGCAGAAAACGAAAACGAGTTAATGCTTGTTGTTCAGCGCCCTGCTAGGTACAGATACAGAGATGAGGAGACCGGCGAGTGGGGCGACTTTATGAGAGACGAAAATGGTAACATTCTAAACTCCGGCCCTAGACTAAGCGACTTGTTTTTGGCACAAACAGGCTTCTTTACTCAAAATGAATTTATGGATTTAGTATTTCAGTCTACTGCAGAATTAGATACACACAATCCAGACCATGTAACAAATTTAGATAAATTCCATTTTGAGATTGATGAATTAAAAGAAAGGACCTTTACTTTTTATCCGTCGTCGACAATATTTAGAAACCAAATGATGATGTCGCCAAATGTTGGCAATAGTCCAGTTATGCATGTGGGACCTAATCCTGAATTTTCAGACCTTGCTGACTTCATGGTAGATTTGGGTATAAATCCTGCGGATATTCTTGATAATTTTGATACCGTTTTAAGTAGTCTAACTCCTGCTCAAATGGCAGAATTGTGGAGTATTTTAGATATGGATAACGCATTTGAACTTATTGCAGACAGTTCCAACTTGTCTGTAACGGATAGGGCAACGGGCATACAAATGAATATCGTGGGTATTCTGGAGCCACGCCCCGACATTAACTTTACATCTTTAAGCGCAGGATTTTTCTATACTCAAGCACTTCGTGATAGAATATTTGAAATGGAATACGAAAATCAGTCAGATATTGTAAATCGCTTAACTGCACTTGGCGGTTCTATGAGTAGTCGTATTATGGCACCAGGTGGTATGAATCCAATGCCAGCTACTCTTGCTATGGGTACAGTATTTCAGTTTGAATATTCTTTCCCTTGGTTTTTAGGCGCAGACCAAAATACGCCAGCAAGAGTTACAAACTCTGTGTCGTCAGTTGGAAACATTAACGCAATGGCGGCAATGATAGGGGCATTAAACCTCCCTGGTGAAGTTGGTGATATGATGGAGGCTGCAATGGGTGGCTCTAATCTATCCATTAGACAACTTGCAGGAAGAAACAATCAAGGACTTACAGTGCCCAGCAGTATCTCGCTGTTCTCTCAAGAGTTTAGTTCTAAGGAGTATGTGTTAGAGCATCTTAGGGCGTGGAATAATCCAGGATATATTAGTTTTGAAAGACCGCTAGATGACGGTACATACGAGACGATTACTTTAAGTTATGACGAGCGAACCGAGATGATGTACACTGATATGCTTAGTTTAATTTTTGGTATGGTTAACGACCTTATTTTTATTATAACTGTGGCACTCATTGCCTTTATGAGTTTATCACTTGTAGTTAGTACTGTTATGATTGCTATTATTACTTATGTATCGGTAGTAGAGCGGAAAAAAGAAATTGGTGTAATCCGTTCACTAGGAGGGCGTCGACTTGATGTAGCATTCCTCTTTAATGCCGAAACCTTTATGATAGGACTCATAGCGGGTCTCATAGGTATAATAGTAACATATTTAGGCGTACTATTTATAAACTTTGTTGTAGGGATGTTCCAAGCAGGGCTTGTAATAGCCTCATTCCCGTGGTTCTTTGCAATGCTTATGGTGGGGGTAAGTATATTCCTAACATTTATAAGTGGACTACTACCTAGTAGAAGCGCTGCTAAAAAAGACCCAGTTGTGGCACTAAGAAGTGAATGATGATTAGATTTTTTTTGAAAACTTTTTTAGAAAAAAGTTTTCAAAATGTTTTCAACTTTTATAGCAGGTCTAAAAAAATGAGAGTTTAGAAAAAGCGAGGTTTGGTGAAAAACTTTTGCAAAAGTTTTTCACCAAATTAAATTATTAAAAAACACGAAACTTAAAAAAGTTTCGTGTTTTTTAATTGATAATAATACCTAATATTTATTAGTTTACCAACCCCATGTTGGTCTATTTATTTCAGCAAACATACAGTTCATAAACACTGTAAATGATATTATTGCAAGGAATGTTGTTATGGCACCTAAAACTAAAGTGGCTATTGCTGTAGCTTTATTTTTTTTCATGCCAGTCGCACCTACCGCTATGCTTATGATGCCTACAATTAAAGCAAAGAATCCAAATGCCGTTCCGATTATATATGGGGTAGCACGATTATGATGCCATCTGTGCATATCAAAAAACAAAGACGAAAACATAAGGGCAATTGAAATTACGCAAAATAAAATTGCTGCAATCATGCCGCCAGCTGGTCCGCTCGGCCACTCATCCTTTTTAGGTTCAGGTGGTTTTGGTGGCGGATTATTGAATTGACTTGGTTGTTGCCACGGATTGTTTGGATAATTATTTTGTCCCATTGGTGGCGGATAATTATTAAACTGATGTGGATATGGCGGCATTTGATTTTGCATGGGCGGCTGCTGCTGCATAGGCGGCATTTGCTGCTGTTGCTGCGGTGCTTGATTTTGCCAATCATTATTACCACTGTTATTAGGATTTTGATTATTATTATTAAAATTATTTTCCATAAGTAAAAACTGTCCTCCTTTTGATAGATTGTTTACTTGCTTCTATTATTATATAATAAATGCTTCTTGTCAAGTATTTTAGACTAAAAATCCATTTTTTAATCAAATTCTAATGTTGGAAAATTTGCATAAAAATTATTTAATAAAAATGATATACACAAACTACAGTATATGCTATAATTTAAGTATTAAGGGAATAATTTTTCATTCAAATGAGTAGAAAAGATAAAATAAGAAATTTTTGCATTATTGCACATATTGACCATGGCAAGAGTACGCTAGCTGACAGATTGATTCAGGCGACAGGTACAGTGTCGGAACGGGACATGAACGATCAGCTGCTTGATAGCATGGACTTAGAAAAAGAAAGGGGTATTACGATTAAGTTAACTCCTATTCGTATGTTTTATAAAGCTAAAGATGGCGAGGAGTACATGTTTAATTTGATTGATACCCCAGGGCATGTTGACTTTACTTACGAGGTTTCAAGAAGTTTGGCGGCTTGTGAGGGGGCGCTTTTAATTGTTGATGCAGCGCAAGGAGTCGAGGCACAAACTTTAGCTAATGTGTATTTAGCACTAGAGAGTAACCTAGAAATTTTGCCTGTTATAAATAAAATTGACTTGCCTAGTGCTAGACCCGATGAGGTAAAAAAAGAAGTAGAGGATATTATCGGTCTTGACTGTAGTGCTGCACCCTTGATTAGTGCAAAAGAAGGATTAAATATTGTTGATGTCCTAGAGCAAATTGTTACAAGCGTGCCTAGCCCCAATGGCGACGAAAAAGCACCACTAAAGGCTTTAATTTTCGACTCTTATTACGATGCTTATAAAGGTGCAGTTTGTCTTGTTAGGATAGTAGAAGGTACAGTAAAGGCGGGGCAAAAGATTATGATGATGAGTAGTGGCAAAAGTTTTGAAGTTTATGAGGTTGGTGTATTTAATCCTAAACCTCATGCAATCGAAAAACTGTCTGCGGGCGATGTGGGCTTTTTATCAGCGTCAATTAAAAATGTTGCAGACACTGCTCCTGGTGATACTATCACGGATTTTAATAATCCTACAAAAACACCGTTACCTGGATACAAAGAAGTTTTGCCTGTAGTTTATAGCGGAATTTTCCCTATAGACGGAAGTCGATACAACGACCTAAAAGACGCACTTGAAAAACTAAAGCTAAATGATGCAAGTCTTGCTTTTGAGCCAGAAACCTCAACGGCATTAGGGTTCGGTTTTAGATGTGGCTTTTTAGGACTACTTCATATGGAGATTATTCAAGAAAGGTTAGAGAGAGAATTTAATCTTGATTTGATTACGACAGCACCAAGCGTTACTTATAAAGTATATAAAACAGATAATACAATGCTAGAGGTTACAAGCCCTGCAAATCTGCCTAACCCTCAAACTATTTCTAAAATTGAAGAGCCTATGGTTAGGGCGCAAGTTTTTACGCCGCCAGAGTACATTGGTGCTATTATGGATTTGTGTCAGGAGAAACGGGGTATATTTGAGAATATGATATACCTAGATAAAAATCGTACCCAGATTATTTATGCGTTGCCACTAAACGAAATAGTCTATAACTTTTTTGATCAGTTAAAATCACGCACAAGAGGTTACGCTAGCCTTGATTATGAAATAACCGATTATAAACAGTCTGACCTTGTCAAAATGGATATTTTGCTAAATGGCGACATTTGCGACGCTTTAAGTATAATTGTGCATAAAGACAAAGCGTACGGTAGGGGTAGAAGTGTTGTCGAAAAATTAAAGGAAGTTATTCCTCGTCAAATGTTTGAAGTGCCAATTCAAGCGTCGATTGGTAATAAAGTTATTGCAAGAGAAACAGTAAAAGCTATGCGAAAAGATGTGTTAGCTAAATGCTATGGCGGTGATATTTCTCGTAAACGAAAGTTGCTTGAAAAACAAAAAGAGGGCAAAAAGAGAATGCGTCAAGTTGGTTCTGTAGAAGTGCCGAGTGAGGCTTTCATGTCAATTTTAAAATTAGATAGTGATTCTTAATTTAGAGATGTTTCAAACTGGTCCTAACATAAATGCCCAAGAAGCTTTAGAATAATGCAAAATCAAGAAACAGTTTACATATTCAAACGCTCAAAAAAGCGACTACTTATAATGGCATTATTCTCTGCTGTTTCCTTTTTAGGATTTGTAGGTTTTTTAGTTTGGCTACTTTTAGAAACTTTACTGTGTAATTGCTGTTGGTGTCGCACAACTCAAATTGTGATCGCATTACTATTCACTGTGGCTTTTTTTGTGTCCACTGTTGTAATTATATTTTTGACTCTTTCTAAAGAAAGGAAAGTAATTGTAGACTTTTCCTGTAAAAAGTTTATTTTTACAGGAAAAGTTTTAATTATAGACAGTACAAAATCACGAATAAAACGATGTCGCAATTATTCGGCTTTATTTTCAGAAGTTAATTCAATTACTCTTGATAAATATAGAAAATTAAGTCCTGATTTGTGGGGGATGAATGATTTTACACTTATATGCCATATTGTTATATTTTTAAGTACTGGGATAGAAATTAGAATAAAAGCATTTTGTGAGGAAGTCGATTATGCTCATAGACCAGATGAATATGCTACAGATAAAACTCGAATTGTAATTGAAAAATTAAATTGCATACTAGAAAATTGGCGTAATGATAATTTAGGAGTAAAAATGAAAATTGAATAAAGTAAATTTTGCAACACTGCGTTTTGTATTCTTTTTCAATCAACTGCACTACTCGTCTAATAGTACCTTAAAAAACTTTTATGTCTGCCGTTTATATACACATTCCATATTGCAAAAGTAAATGCTACTATTGTTCGTTTTATTCAGAAACGGATTATAGTAGTTTTGGTAATTATAAAAAAGCACTTCTTAAAGAGATAAAGTATAGGGCAAAACAAAATCCGAACACAAAAATCGACACAATTTATTTTGGCGGCGGAACTCCTAGCCTACTATCTCAAAAAGATTTCTGCGAAATTTTAGACTGTGTGAAAAAAAGTTTTACAGTAGTAGGAAGTGCCGAGATAACGCTAGAGGTTAATCCCGACACTGTAGAGGGTGGCATAATAAATGACTTGCTAACACAAGAGCTTATAAACAGAATAAGTTTAGGTGTACAAACGCATGATGATAAGTTGCTGCACGACTTAGGCAGGCTCCATAATTTTAGTAAAGTTAAAAATTCGCTTGATATTATCAAATGTGCTAATATCAGCATAGATGTAATGTTTGGGTTGCCAAACCAAGACGAAAAATCAGTTTTAGAAACACTAGAGGAAATAACAAAAAGCCATAAAGTAAAACATATTTCACTTTATGCTTTAAGTATAGAAAAAGACACAGTATTTGAGAAACGGGGCAGCACTACAGACCCCGACCTCCAAGCCGACTTATACGATGTATGCGTAGCGTACTTAGAAAAAAAAGGATTTAATAGATACGAAGTTTCTAATTTTGCTAAAAAGGGTTTTGAGAGTCGCCACAATCAAAAATATTGGAATAGAGAAAACTATTTTGGCTTTGGTGCCTCTGCACATTCATTTATAAACGGAGTAAGATATGAGAATTCTCCGACAATTGCAGAGTACATAAAAGACCCATCAAAAAACAAAGAAATAATTCTAACTAAAGACGACATAATAAAAGAGATAATAATGCTATCTTTAAGAACTTCAAAAGGTTTAGATTTGCATAAACTAAAAAAACAAACGGGCTATGATTTGCTAACTCTAAAACAAAAAGAAGTAGACGAACTTATAAAACATAACCTAACAGCTCTAAAAAACAACACTATAAAACTAACACACAGAGCATACTTTATTCAGAATGCAATAGCGGTTAAGTTGCTGTAGGGGCGACTTTTGTCGCTAAAGCATTACTAAAAAGAATTTAACAGCGGACAAACTAACCGTGTTACACGGAAAAAAGAGAGCGGGAACATCAAAGTATACAATCTCGCAAACATCGGACATTAAAAAGTTATGGTAAAGATTATAGGTGCAGGACTAGCTGGCTGCGAAGCTGCTTTAACTCTTGCTAATAAAAACATAAAGGTTGAACTTTTTGAAGCAAAACCCACTAAAAGAAGTCCTGCACATCACATGGACGATTTTTGCGAGCTAGTTTGTTCTAATTCTCTTAAAACTCAAGATATTTACACTGCACATGGATTGCTAAAAAAAGAGCTAGAGATTTTGGATAGCCAAATTCTAAAGCTTGCTAAAGAGTGCAGAATTCCGGCAGGCGGAGCGCTAGCTGTTGATAGAGATTTGTTTGCAAAAAAAGTTACAGTGGCTATAAAAAGCCATCCGAATATAATCGTTACAAATAAAGTGGTTGATACGATAGACAGATTAGATAACTGTATTGTAGCAACAGGACCGCTTACTTTGGGTAATCTAGCAAACGAGTTGTCGCTTAAGTTTGACGGCAATTTATCTTTTTTTGATGCAGCAGCACCAATCGTGTCAGAGGACAGCATTGATTTTAATTCCGCTTTTATTGCAAACAGATACGGCAAAGGCGACGAGTTATCTAGTAAAGACGGCGACTATGTAAATTGTCCGCTCGAAAAAGAGGAGTATCTAAATTTTATTAACGAACTTACAAAAGCTGACAGAGTATTGCCAAAAGAGTTTGAAACAACTCCAATAAAAGATATTCCAGTTTATGAGGGTTGTATTCCAGTTGAAGTCATGGCAAGTAGGGGTGTTGACACTTTAAGGTTTGGGCCACTAAAGCCAGTTGGGTTTACTAATCCACATACAGGCAAAAGGCCATACGCTGTTGTGCAACTACGAAAAGAAAACGCAAACGGTACCATGTATAATATGGTAGGTTTTCAGACAAGCTTAAAATTTAACGAACAAAAAAGAATTTTTAGTTTAATTCCAGCCCTAAAAAATGCGGAGTTTTTAAGATACGGAGTGATGCACAGAAACACATATATAAACGCACCAAAAATTCTAAACGCAGATTTTTCATTGAAGAAAAATCCAACTGTTTTTATAGCTGGACAATTGTCTGGAGTAGAGGGGTATGTGGAGAGCATAGCAAGCGGACTTGTTGCGGCATTATATTTGTTTGGTAAAATCAATAATAACAAAACCTTTAAATTTCCCACTACAACCATGTTGGGTGCTTTATCAAATTATATAACTGTACCTAACTCTGATTTTCAACCGATGAACTCAAATTTTGGACTGCTACCGCAACTTCAAACTAAAAAGGAAAATAAAGACAAAAAACTTCGTCGTAAGTTGCAAGTAGATTTAGCAATTTTGGACATGCAAAAATTTTCTAAAAAAATCAAGTAGTTTTTTTGTTTGAAAAATTGCTTGTTTTATAATTTGTGGCATAGTATAATATAAACATAATGAGTGAGAAAACACAAAATACGAATGCAGCGGATAATAAGGGACAGCAACAAGAACAGCAAGGTCCTACTTTAGAAGAGCAAATTAGAGAGTATAACGGCTCGAGAATAAAACTTTTTTGGGTATTGCTGCGGGCAAGATTCGGACTATTAGTTAAAATAAACTTAATGATGGTGCTTTTTGCGTTGCCTATGATTGCGGTTGTAATTGTATTTAACATGATGCACAACGCTCTTTTGGCAACTCAACCATTTTCGTCAACATTGCTTTCAGGTTATCCAGTTATTCTTGATGCCGCCACTGGTGCGAGTACTAATCTTTTTATGTATAGACTGTGGGGCTTAATTGGTTTATCTGCTGGTATGCCCATATTTATGATTGGTATTTGTGGTGCAATGTATACCTTAAAGTTTGTGGCAAAAGGGCAAATGGTGAAAGTTATTTCTACTTTCTTTATCGGAATTAAAAAATGTATTGTACCATTTTTAATAATAGGACCAATTGTTGCAGGGCTTGTTTTTGTAATGAGTGTGGGTGTTGTTGGGTTTGACCATTATATGTACGGTCAGAATGGTGCTAAAATTGCGTTGCTTATAATTACAGGAATAATTTCGTTAGTGGTATTATTTGCAGCATTTAGCTACACGACTATGAGTGTTACTTATCGCATGAACCCATGGCAAATTACAAAAAATGCTTTTAGAATAGCGTTTACCCCTAGGCTTTTAATTAGGCATTTTATCATAGCAGCTATATCGTCAATCCCAGTACTTTTAATGGTGCTACTGTTAGGTACTCAGTTTGGCTTTATTATAGTAATGATTTTTGCAATGTTGATTATGCTTAGCTTTGTTTTCTTTATGTGGTTAAGTTATTCAAATTGGATTTTCAAAGCCATATACACGCCTACAGTGTCAAAAAGAAAAACTACAGGTGGTGAGGCTGCTATTAGTGTATCTTTTAGTTCTGATGAAGGTGAGACAGCAGGTGTCGCAACAACACAAGCAGCACACACCGAAGCTCACACAGAGATTTCTGCTAGTGACATAACAGTTAATGATACAAGCGATGTGGTGGAGGAAACAAACTCTGCTACAATTCAAACGCAAAATAAAACAACTCCAACAGAAGAATTTGAGGATTTAGGTGAGCTTGAAGCAAGCAAAGACGCTAACGCTGCTAAACCTAAAAAAGCAGCTTATAAATTCAAAAAGAAATAATTTTCTATTAAAAAACAACACTCCGTTAGAGTGTTGTTTTTTGTTCTTTTAGAACAATATAGATAAAAATAGTTATTGACATATTAATTCGTATGTATTATAATATATTTAAAGTAATATGAAAACTCTTAGGAGAGAAAAAATGAAAATTAAAAACTCTAATAAAATTAAAAAGCTAATTATAGCTATCGCAATTTCTATTCTAGCCATAGGCACGCTGTTCGCTTTTACTGGTTGCGACCTGTTTTTTGATTGCGGTGGTGATAATGGTGGCGGACCAATCATAATACCAACTCCTGATACTCCGCCTAATGGTGGTGGGACAGTTGTTACGCCCCCAGAATGTGAAGTTTTTGATGATGGTCTTAGAATTACTTTTATTGATGTAGGGCAAGGTGACGCTGCGTTAATAGAATTGCCTACAGGCGAGAGAGTTTTAATTGACGCTGGTAGATGGAACTTAACACACAATAGTTTTAGGCAAGATTTAAGGGCATTTTTCCTAGCAGGTGAAAAAATGCAGTTTGATTGGTTTATAGCTACTCATGCTCATGCTGACCATATTGGAAGTGCTGACTGGGTTGTTGAAAACAGTTATATTCAAAACATAGTTAGGCCGATACACTTTTATACTTCAAGTACTGCGAATGTGGGCATGGCAGCCTCTATAGCTGCTAATGAAATTTCTAGTGGGGCATATAGACAATTTGGTATTCCTACAGGCGAGGTTAGAACGATGACAACAGCGACATTGCGTAGATTTGTAGCAGCCATGCAAACGAGCACATGGAATGATGGCACAGATACAAATATTTATCTGCCGATTGCAGGTAAAACATTTGAAGTAGGTGGTGCGGTGTTTACATTCTATAGTCCTACAGCTCATAGATACGGAATAACTGCTGGGCAAGGTACCGTTAATTATTACAGTACGATTTTTTGTGTTTACTTTAATGGTAGACGAATTTTATTTACTGGTGATGCTTATGTGTCAAACGAAAATAGAATTTTGCACAGCTTGCCGCGTGATTTTGACATTATTGATTTAGGACACCATGGTTCAAACACAAGCACAGGTCAAGACTTGTTAGATTGGATTACTCCAACTTATGCTATTATTCAGGTAGGTACTGAGGCGACAGGAAACGGTTATGGGCATCCTCATGCCCCAGTTAGAAATAGACTAGAGGCTGCAAACATTGCAGTTTTTAGAACAGACTTGCATGGGCATATAATAGTAGAAATTAGTGCAGATGGCGAACACTTGCGTGTTAGGCCAACTGTGTCTGAATAAAAGCACATAGGATTAAACCAATGAAAACATTTTCGTATAACATAGACATATGTACAGTTTGGATAGCTGAAAGTAATAATACAATTTGTAGCATTGCTTTTGCAAAACAGCCTGATTTTGAAGTTTCTGAGACCCCACTAATTAAAGAAGCTTATATTCAGATTAAGGATTACTTAGCAGGTAAGCGCAAGGACTTTGATGTACCGTTTAGTTTTATTAAGGGTACCGAATTTCAGAAAAAGGTTTGGAGAGCGCTGGTTGATATTGATTATGGCAAAACAAAAAGCTATAAAGAAGTAGCAGAGCAAGTTGGTAGCCTAAAGGGTTATAGGGCAGTGGGTATGGCAAATAATAAAAATCCTATTGCAATAATTGTACCATGCCATAGAGTTATAAACAGCAATGGCAAGTTGTGTGGTTATGCGGGTGGAATTGATGTAAAACAACGCCTTTTAGATTTAGAAAAAAACACATGAGCATTTATAAATTTATAGCCGACTATAAAAAACAAAAAGCGAACAGATGGCATACACCAGGGCACAAGGGGGTATTGAATTCATTTGATATAACTGAACTTGTGTGCGATGAAAAATTGCAAAAATTACTTGAGAATGCACAAAAAAGAGTAGCCCAATTTTACAGTGCAAAAGAGGCAAGATTGCTTACAAATGGTTCCAGTATAGGCTTAAAAGCCGCTATTTTAGCTATAGAGGGTGATATACTTAGTTTTAGTGGAAGACATCAGGCAGTAGACGAAGCGGCAACGCTAGCTAAAATGAAAGTTTTTGAAGTAGAAAGACGAGCTTTTGAAGCGACAGTTGATGATATAAAGTTGGTGCTAAATAGCAATAAAACTATAAAAGCGATAGTAATTGAAAGCCCAGATTATTATGGTAGAGTGATACAAAAAGAAGTGATGGACTATATTAAAAATAGCGGGCTTGTCTTTATTTGTGATGCTGCACATGGTGCTCATTTTGCAGCCTATGATGTGCTTAAAAAAGAATGTCTTGCAAGTGTCGCTGATATTATAAATTTATCTAGCCACAAAACTCTAAACGCTTATACTCAGACAGCATATCTTTGTATCAATGATTTATCCCTTGTGTCTAATGTTGATACAGCACTAAAGAATCTAGGTACAACCAGTCCAAATTACATATTTTTAGCGCAATTAGAGCAAGCGATAATTGATGCTAAAAACAATAGCGATAAGTATAGGTGGTTATATGAGAGTTCACAATCTTTTAAGGAAGACATTCCTTGTATAAAGAACAAAGATTTTACTAGATTAGTAGTGGATGCTAAAAAATTAGGATTTACAGGTGAAGAGCTAACAAGAAAACTAATTTATCAAAAAATATATCCCGAAAAATTTGACGACAACTTTGTAATTTTTATAGCAACTCCAAATGACACTAAACAAAAATTTGATAGGCTAAAGAAAATAATTTTATTGTTAAAATTAAAACAAAAAAACGAGTTTAACAATGGATAAACTAAAACCTATAGCACGGTAAAAAAAGAGCAGAAACAAATAAACTAGTTTATTATTACTGTCGATGGACATTAAAAAAAGAAAAATAAAAAAGGAAAAACATGAAAAAACCTAAAGGAAAATTTATTACAATAGAGGGTTGTGAGGGGGTAGGCAAATCTACTCAAATAGCATTACTTAAAAGCTATTGTGCCAAAAATGGCATAAAGGCAGTTTTTACGAGAGAGCCTGGTGGCACACCAATTGCCGAAAAAATTCGCAATATTATTCTTGATCCATCGTGTAAAGAAATGGATGCCTTTACCGAGCTTTTACTTTATGCTGCTAGTCGCCGCCAGCATACCTACGAGCTTATAATGCCTGCACTAGAGCGAGGTGATTATGTTTTTTGCGACCGCTATAGTGATTCTACTGTAGCTTATCAAGTTTATGGCAGGGGTTTGCCTATTAAGGTAGTAGAGAGCGTTTGTTTGCTAGCTTCTGTTGGCGTCGAAATTGATGCAACCATTTTTCTTGATTTATCACCAGCTAAAGGGCTTGATAGGGCAGCAGTGAGAAGCACAACTGACAGGATAGAAAGAGAAGGAATTGATTTTCATAGGCGGGTTTATCAAGGGTTTAAGGAAATTGCTAAAAATAATCTTAATAGAGTTTGTAGTATTGATGCAAGTCGTACTTCTTCTGATGTACATAAAAAAATAATTAAAGCGTTGGTTGCTAAAGGTATTTTTACAAACTTAGAGACAAATTCGTTTGCACCTTTTCCGACTAATGATGATAATGACTTATGAGTTCAAAATCATTTATAAAACTTATAGAAAATAGTGATACTTTTGCAGGACTAAAAAGACAAGCAAGCGAAAATACGCTTGCCCATTGTGTATTGTTTATTTCTCAGGACCAGCTGCATATCAACCTAATAGCTCAAATGCTTGCTAGGTTTGTTTTAGGTTTAGATACGCAAAAATTAGATGAGTTTAACGCTGACATTCATTTGGTAGGAACAGCTGATAAAATGGTAGCAAGTGATATAGATAGTATGCTTGATGGTTTATTGATTAAGTCAAGTAAAGGTAATAAAAAAATTTATCTAATGCCAGCTTTTCATACTCTTAGATTAGACATTCAATCTAAACTGCTAAAGACTTTAGAAGAGCCACTGTTTGGCACACATTTTTTATTAGGTGCTTTAAGCGAAAAATCAACGCCAGCACCGATTTTGTCTAGGGCAAGAACTATAGCACTAAATAATTTTGCAAGCGTAGACATCTATAATTCGTTACTTGATGGGGCAACAGGTTCGCTTGACGGGATAAAGCTTGCTAGCGAAATATCAGGCGGCACACTAACAGCAGTTTACAATTTCTTAACAGACAAAAATTATTCGCTTAGTTTTAACGCCTCTCTAAAAACACTCAAAAATGCACTCTCGTCAAAGGAAGTACTTGATAGTGTGCTAGCATTGTCTAATTTTAAGGATTATACGAAAAGTATTTTTGATTATCTAGAGTTGATTTTACGAGATACTCTAATGCAACATATTGGTGCTAGCCATCTCATTAGACTTAAAAGCATTAAAGGTGATATTGAAAAACTGACTCAAATATTTTCGATAAAAGCTATCGAAAATATTATTCTATTCATAAATAAATCAAGACGCCGTAGGGAATTTAATGCAAATTTTAATAGTCTTATAGATGAGTTAGTTTTCAAGATTGTAGAATTTAAGGTAAAATATCAATAAAGCGCATATAATATATTTGTGGAAAATAAAAAACAAAAAATCAGAATTTTACCATTAGTGCTTGCAATTGTTGGCTTGATACTGATTTTTGTACATATATTCATAAATATAAGATTTCCTGTAAATACAGAATTTGATGATATTGTAAATGGCATAGCTACAGAGCATAACATAGAACCTGCTTTAATTTTTGCTGTAATAAATGCAGAAAGTGGTTTTGATAAAACAGCGGTTAGTCCTGTTGGCGCAAAAGGTCTTATGCAGCTTATGCCTAGGACGGCAGAATTTATGGCAGATAAGTTAGGGTTAGGATTTAGTGAAGATAGGTTATTTGAGCCAGAATTTAATATAACTTTAGGCACAGCTTACCTAGCAAGACTACTAAATCGTTTTGACTTAGATGATGCAATAGCAGCTTACAATGCAGGAGAGGGTAATGTAGCAAATTGGCTAGCAAACGATTTAACTCAAATTCCATTTAGAGAAACTCGTAATTATGTGAGAAGAGTAAAGGTGGGTATGTGGTTTTATCGAAATCGTTGAAAAAATTCGTTGCATAAAATCTAAAAATTGGCTATAATTATAGGGTAATGATTTTTAGTGTAAACAAACTTAAAAAACTGTTTTTTTCTTTAGGGATAATTCTTTTGATATCCCTAGCGTTTTTTAGTTTATTCTTTTTTACAGGTTGCGATGGCGAGCGAAATTTGCATGATTATCAAATTCAGTTTAGAGGCGGAGATTTAGGCACTGTTACCGTAGGTCAAGATTTTTTTGTCAGAATACCAGAAGGTTCTTTTACTCCAAGCAGAGATGGACAGCGATTATATTACACGCTAGATAGTTATACCTCACAGGCCCTTCCAATGGGTTTAGTTCTTCGCCAAGACGACGGAGGGGCATATATTAGGGGCACGATTCGCCCAAGTGGCGGACATGTTAGAATGGGCAACAATATAATTAGAGTTGCTGCTAGTATAATAGGTGGCGAGCATTCAAGAGTTGTCGTAGATTTTAGTTTACTAGTTTTGCCAGGACAATGGGGAACTCCCGATTATAATTTCACATTTAATTTTTTAGAGAATACAGATTTGTCTAATACTGATAATAAGCGTGTAAGTATTGGTGTAGATGGTGCACTCGAGGGTACTTTAGAAGTTAATTTTGATAATGAATGGCTAGAGTTGGCAACGGGTGATTTTGTTACTATTAGTGTACAACGAGGCGAAACTATACCCTTGCAGGTTAGGTATGCTCAGTGTATTAGAGGCACTATGATAATGGGTGATACTGTTGGAATAAGCTTTTCGACTAAATCAGAACACTTTGAGGACGATTTTTTTATTGTAGATAATAACGGTACCCTTACGAGCTTTAGCGACTTTTTCATAAGTTATTTTGCTCATACAAACATAACAATTCCAAATGAGGTAAACGGGATAACCGTTACAGCCATTAGTTGGCAAGCGTTGTCGGGTATTGTAAATAATGGAATAAATGTACCTGCGATGCCACGATTTCCTCTAATTACAGTGCCAAGCACAGTTACAAGGATAACTGGTGTGCTAGGCAGTCGTGGTATACATTATCGTCAAGGTATAAGATTTTTAGGTACAAGCCAAATACAAATTGATAATCCGTTGCCGATTGCAGCAGGCGATGATTTTATGCGAGGCGGTAGATTTGTTGTGCCACATAGTGCTGTAGCAAATTTTAGAAACGCTATGCCAAATTTTGGCCAAACGATTGATGGAGTTAATGGCGCTCTAAATTATACCCGTAATGTCTTTAGCGACCAATTTTTAGAAAACGATTATTATTTAGTTGTTCCTAATCTAATGGTGGCAGGTTTTCCTCGTCGTGCTTTAGTTAGCTATTTTGGTGCAAAAACTCTATCTCGCGTACCGAGTGGGGTACAGGTATTGCTGCCAAAATCATTTTATCAAGCCAATCATATGCTAGAGCTTATATTGCCAAATTCTATTGCACTAATTTTTGAATTGGCACTAGAATTTTCTTTTAGTATAGCTAGAGTTCAAACAATCTTTTTTGAAGGAAACATTGTAGTGTGGGGGCATATAGAAATTCAGGACTCCGAGCAACTTCGTCCAATATCAATTTTATTTTTCTCGCAAGATGCACCGACTGATTCAAATCAGTGGCGTTTTGTTTCAGAGAATGGCATTTTAGTGCCGAGGCCGTGGTAATTTCTTAAAAAATATTTTGGGGGAAAACTTTTATAAAAGTTTTCCCCCAAACCCTCTTTCAAAACTTTTAGGTATTGGTTGGCGCTATGTAAAAGCATAAAGTTTTTTGGAAAGTTTGAAAACCTTTTTTTCAAAAAAGGTTTTCAATAAAAATATATTATCTTAGCAATTCCATCAGTTTATTTAGCCCGCTGGTGATAGAGTCTTTGTCTATACCAGAGTCTTTTCTTAAGTAGTCGTCAATAAGACCGATAACACCTGACACTACAAATAAAATTCTAACTTTGTGATAGTCAGATAGCATTTTCTCTGGTACTAAATTTCCAATTTTATTGACAAAAAGTTGTCTGATTTTTTGCATTAGCTTGCTATTATTTGCTTCCTGAACAGCTAATAAAGAGAATTGTTCGCCGTGTCCAAAAATATAATCGGTTATTGCCAAAAACAATTCGCTTACATCAAGAGAAGTGCTATAAGTTTTGTTAAAAATATTTGATAGCTCTAAACACATCTCGTCTTCAATTTGCTCTTGCAAATCATAAACATCAAGATAATGACAGTAAAAAGTACCCCTTCCAATATCAGCGATTCGGGTAATTTCCGATACTGATATTTTGTTTATGGAGTTAGTTCTTAACAAATCTAAAAAGGTATCTTTTATTACTTTTTTGGTTTTTATGGTTCTGCGATCTTCCATTTTTATTATTCCTCAAATATAATTATAGGACAAGCTATATTGTGCAAAATATCATGATGTGTTCAATAATAAACAGCTATCAGAAAATTGTTCAAGACTGCCTATTGCATTTGTTCATATGTTCAAGTATACTATACAATTGAATGATTGTCAACAGTTGTTCATTAAATAAATTTATTATTAAAGGAAATAGATTAGACGGATTAAAATCCCTAAACAAAATTGATTAACTACACTGATAGATACAGCGTGTTAAGAAAAGTAAAAGAGAGCGGCGTTAAGCTAATTTACCCGAACTCTAATTCGTCGGACATTAAAAAAATAAATGTTAAATAGTAAGAAAAAAGAGTTTTTATATGCAGCCAGCGTGTTTGGGCCGAACTTGATATTTGCCATGATTATGGCATATTTCTCTAGTGCGGTTAACCCTGCTGCTATGGTTGTAGATGCTCCATCTTGGGCGTGGTTGCCTATCGGGGCAACTGCAGCAGTTGCGATAATAGTACCGCTCGCTTTTGGTATATTTTATACTGTGGGTAGGGTTTTTGACGGTCTTATAGATATTCCAATTGCAGCAAGATTAGATAAGATTAAAAATCGTTATGCTAGGATTAGAATACCTATCCTTATAGCATTTGTGCCAATGGTACTAGGTGCTTTAGGCATGACCATGCCGTTATTTAGAGGCTCGTATGGCATGACAGAAATGCCAGCAGGACAAGCGTGGGGTAACACAATATGGTTTTTTGCTAGCAGTATTTTGTTCTTTGCTGCAAGCACAATTTGTGTTGTAACTTTCATGAGTAGCTTAAGCTATGTTTGTGCAAGTCGTAAACAACGGGCAAGAGTTGCATTTTTTAAGTCATTTATTGACACAGTACAGTTTGCTTTAGCGTATGCACTAGCTCCTGTATTTACGCAAATTTTCGAAGTAAACATTATGATAGTTACAGCATTCTTGATACCTACTATGATAAGTATATTTATACCAGTACTAATGACGATAGGTGCAAGAAAGCGGGCAGGTTTAACCCCGTTAGTTGTCGAGCAAGAACCAAGCGCTCCTCCAAGAGAGGTTATGCCGGCCGAGCCGATTACCGACGATGTTATGCTTATGCAGCCAGCTTTTGCAGAAGTGGGTGTGGCTCCTAGTGTTGCTAATGAAAGTGCCAGCAATGCAGCAATAGCAACAAGCGGCAACAGCACTGCTGTTGTCGAAAATAGCGAAACACAAAATCCTGGCGGCATAAAAGGCATATTCAAAGATGCAGCTGCCGAGCCAGAAGATGCTGGCGTAAAACCAATGGGACTTAAAAAGGGTGTTGGTGCACTCTTCAAAAACAAAGCTTTTTTCCCATGGCTAGTTGTTATATTCTTTACCTTCTTGGGGTTAATGCTATTTTTGGGCGCACAAAATGCACTTGTATCGGGTGTACTTCAATTAGGTGTAGCATGGACAATTGTTCTAAATTCTGCAGCATTTGGACCAGTGCCAATAATGCTATTGCTTTATAATAAAATGTTAAAACGACGAGGTATAAGATTTGCTTATCAAGTTTGTTTGATATGTTTTGGTTTAGGTATAGCGTGTTTCTCTTTAGGCTCTGCGTATTTCTTCCCAAATTCAGAGTTTCCAAGAATTTTAATAAACCTAGTTGGTGCAACGCTATCTAGCTTTGCGATTGGGGCGTTCTTTATGATGAATGCACTGATACCGGCACAAATTTCGGCAATAGAAAAGAAAATCACAAAACGCAACAATGCTGCGATGTATTTTGCAGGACAAAGTGTTGCAATTGGTATTGCTGTAGCAATTGCAGGTGGACTAATTTGGAATGTGGGACTAGTCAACATGGGCGACTGGTTTATGCCTTCAACGGTATATGGTGCAGGCTTCCATGGCACTTATTGCTATTTTACAGGCGATCCGTTTACATATCAAGGTTCTATGCTTACCTATTATGGCAATAGAGTAGTTGGTTTCAATGAAGGAATTATGAGAATCCCAATCGGTGGCTTTATTGCTCCGTTTATAGTTGCAGTGTTGTCGTTTGTAGCATTTGGCTTTACTTGGCTAATGCCTAAAAGATACGATGCTAAAACTATCGGTAAATTCTTTGACCCTAACTATGTGCCTGACGCTCAAGATATTGCAGATAGCGAGCTATCAGAAAAAGTTAACGAAAAATATAAGCACATTAGAGGTTACGATTGCCTAGACGGACATTTTGGATTATCAATGTTCCTAGTATGTATTCCGGGTATAAGTATGTTACTTGGTGGTATTACAAGGCTAAAGAGAAAGCAAATTATTTTTGGTGTGCTAACATTAGTGTTGCCTCCGCTTTTCTACATAGCAGATATTATAAGCATGGCTAAAGAAAAAAGGCTTGACTGGCTAGCGTACGATACTCCGCCACCAGAAAACATTTTCAAAGAAGATGCAATTCCTGCACTAGCAACTGCAAATGCAGCGGATTCAAATGGGGAGGTGTCTTAATATGACTAAAGATACAACTGTAAAAATAAGCCCAGTTAGTAAACATTGGGGAAAAGTAGTTATTGCTTTTGTTTTGCTGCTTGTTGCGATATTCGCAGGTCTAGTAGCATTTAGAAACATCAATTTAGCTATAGCATTAAGAAGATTGCCGGAAGGGCATCCTGGGCGTGGCGCTTATCGTCATCTACCGGAAGGGCACCCTGACCGCTATCAAACTAACAACATAAGCGGTACAATGGCGGGTGTATTTCAGTACTTAGGCGTAGTTATTGCATGCCTTGCTATAATAATTTATCTAATCGTTTGCATGGTTAAAAAAGGCAGTAATAAAACAACTCCTGTTGTTTTAATCTTAGGTGCCTTTGTTGCTTTAGGATTTATCGTAACTGCTAGTTTATTTGGCAGAGCACCATTGGCCGAGATTGGTGCAATGATAGAGCATTACGAATGGCGTTTAGCGTTTACTCGTTGTCAACTTTATGGCTGTTTAGAAGGCTGCATTCATGTATGCCGTCCTTATTTATGCGGAGCACAATTGTGTCCGCCTACATGGGTGTATAACATCAATTTTAATGGTGTTTATTATGAAGGTGGATATGTGTACATATGTAGTCATGCACCAGGATATGGGTTAATAGTTAACCGCGAAAATCTTTATGTGCAATATCAAAATCTTCGTGCTAGTTACCAAGCTCTTACTGCAGATTATCAAAATCTTCGTGCTGCATACGAGGCGGCAACGCTAGCTGGTGCGCCTGAGGCTCAACTAGCAGGTATGAGAGCAGGATTAGAGGGCATGAGTGGCGGACTTGCGAATATGAGGCCTGGGCTAGCGGGCATGAGGGCTGGTTTAGATGGTATGGCACAAGGTATAACAAATGCAACAACAGGCTTGTACTACGGACTACCTGCTGCAATTGCAAGAGAAAGAATGAACCATAATTCAAGATTTGGTCTTGCTATTGTCTTTATGTTTGGTGCTTGTATTCTGCCAATGCTTATTGGGATGATTAAATTATTCACTAACCAAGACAAAGAAAGATTGGCAAAAGAAGCAGCAAAAGAAAATGTGGTGGAATAAACCGACATGACAGCTATTGTCCAAATAGAAGTAGGGAATGAGGCAGGTTGGAAAATGGTTGTTAGAAAATATAAAAATGCCAATTGCGTTTAGCGGTTGGCATTTTTTTGTTCTGAATTAAAAATCCCCAAAATCTTGTTGATTCATAAATTTATAGTCGATAAAAATTATTTATTAAATTTACAATTATGCCTTGTCAAAAGAAATTTGATGGGGTGTTTTTATTTTTACTAAAATAGATAGCGACAATATAAATTGTTGATTATATATCGTCAGTTAGTCCGATTAGATAGTCGCTGGTTACATCAAAAAAGCGGGCGAGTTTCGCAAGGGTTTCAAAATTTGGTTCTCTCTCGCCAGTTTCATAGTATGAATAGGCTCTGCGAGTAATGCCCAAAAACTCTGCCACATCAGCATGGCGGATTTCTTTTTCTTGCCGTAATTCTTTAATGCGATTACTAAACTCCATAACAACAGTATAGAACAAGTTGTTCAGTCGTAATGACGAGGGAATAACTTGTTCCCGAGTTGTTAAAAAGTAGTTGACAATAAAAATGAGTGTGCTATAATTAAATCATACAAATTTTTACAAGGGAGAAATTTTAATCTATGAAAAAACGAATTTTGTTTATTATAATGATGATGGCGATGATGTCGCTAGTGGTGATTATGCCATTTATGGGGTGTGATGGATGTGGCGAAGAGCCGCCAGTTACCCCCGAACCCACAGGGCAATTTGTATTAAATGATTGTGGCGAGAGCTATACAATTTTTTGGTATTATGCAGAGCCGGCAGAGCGTTGGGG
>Ga0123355_10002331_pt1 | contig 26819 bp, 23 predicted proteins | sample TergutEmb28metaG_3_FD_89872 | JGI IMG/M metagenome (GOLD analysis project Ga0123355, IMG submission 89872) | Embiratermes neotenicus P1 segment gut microbial communities from Petit-Saut dam, French Guiana - Emb289 P1 | ecosystem: Host-associated > Arthropoda: Insects > Digestive system > Gut ... | reverse complement strand
TATTCTTCTCTTTTAATCATAAAACTAAAACCTCCTTGAGGACGATACAACTATTATATCACAAACGCATCTTAATTTCAAGGTTTTTCATTGCATTGATTAAGATATATCTGAATTATTTCATTTTTCGACAACAATTTAGAATTGTCAGCAGAAAATGAAAATTAACAAAAAAGAGCCATCCGACCTGGACAGCTCTCATCCCTATATAATCAACCTTACTTCCCATACTCAATCACATAATCACACCGACACGGAATGGGAACGCCATATGTACGGTAGATTTACTGATGCCAAACTTCTTGGCTGTTTCTCTCACAGTTGCATTGGAATTGATTATGAAGTTTGCAACTTCCACGGCCCTCTCTTCGATATAGGTCTTCAAGGATGGCCCTCCCTTTAAAAATTCGCTTGGCTATATATATGAAGGGGGAGAGAGGGTTAGAACTACATGGGTCATTATTAAAGGACTATGCCCTAAAACGGTTGAGATTGTCGTTCAATCCATATGCAAAGCATGGTATAATCAAGGGAATTATAGGAAAAAACATTTAACCATTTTGGCGAAGGAGCATAAACGATGGCAGACCTAAAAGCAGATGAGTATAAGTCTTTCGAAAGCATCAAGCATGTTGATGAAAATGGCAATGAGTATTGGAACGCTCGCGAATTATCAGAAATTTTAATGTATTCAAAATGGGAAAATTTTTCCAAGGTAATCAAAAAAGCAATGTTGGCGTGTAAAAATAGTGGATTCAATATTGATGACCATTTTCCTGAGGTCAGGAAAATGGTCACAATCGGTAGCGAAACAAAGCGGAGTGTAATAGACTATCATCTTTCACGATATGCATGTTATTTAATTGTTCAAAATGGCGATCCGCGAAAAGAAATTATTGCGCTTGGACAAACTTACTTTGCAATACAAACACGCCGTGCAGAAGTAGCTGATGTTTTTAATCAGTTAGACGAAAACAACAAAAGGCTGGTAGTACGTGGCAATATAAAGCAGTGGAATCAACTTTTAGCTGAAGCCGCTCGCAATGCTGGCGTTATCACAGACAAAGAATTTGCTATTTTTCAAAACGCTGGATACATGGGGCTTTATGGTGGATTAAGCGTTTCTGATATTCACTCACGCAAAAAACTTGGCAAAGACGAAAAAATTCTTGATTACATGGGTAGCACGGAGCTAATCGCCAACTTATTCCGTATTTCGCAAACAGAAGAAAAATTGAAAGTTGACGATGCAAAAAGTCCCGAAGAAGCAACCAACACGCATTATGAAGTGGCTGAAAAGATACGTAAGGCAATGATTGAGATGGGAACAACTTTACCCGAAAATTTACCGACACCAGAAAAGAGCATACAGGTTATAGAGCGAGATGAGATTAGGAAACTTCGGGAGTCTAAAAAACCGTTGATGCTAGATGAGTGACGGAATAGGTAAAGATAAGTTAGAACTACATGGGTCATTATTAAAGGACTGTGCTATAATATTCACGCCAATGTATAAGAGACTAAAGAGGTGCGCATGAGTAAAAAATTAGCCATTTGTACCGCAAAACCATTTGTAAAGTGGGCTGGAGGCAAAGGAAAAATACTACATGAGATAAGAAAAAAATACCCCGCCCAGTTTGGCAAAGAGATTACCAAGTACGCAGAGCCGTTCGTTGGCGGCGGTGCTGTTCTTTTTGATGTGCTTAATAATTATAGCTTGAACAATATATATATTAATGACATCAACAAAGAATTGATTCACACATACATAACCATCAGGGATTGCGCTGATGAGTTGAGCCAAGTGTTGCAAGAGCATGAACAGGAATATCTCCCTGCAGACACCGATACTCGCAAGAGCATCTATTATGAAAAGAGAGCGCAGTTTAACTCATTAAAAATGAATAATGATAAAACCCCAGAGCTTGCAGCACTGTTTATTTTTCTAAACCGTACTTGCTTTAATGGTTTATATCGGGTTAATGCCAAAGGCGGCTTTAACGTTCCACAAGGCAGCTATAAAAACCCTTGTATATTTGACAAAAACAACATCCGAATAGTTTCACAAAAATTGCAAGATGTCACAATTGAGTACGGCGACTATAAACTTGCCGCTGATTTTATTGACGATAAGACCTTTGCCTATTTTGACCCGCCATATCGACCATTGTCAGCAACCGCAAACTTTACGGCATATGCCCAAGATGGCTTTAGTGATACAGCGCAAGCAGAACTTGCTACATTTATAGACAGTATGAGCAAAAAAGGTGCGCACATCGTTGCCAGTAATTCCGATCCAAAAAACGTAGATGAACAAGATGATTTTTTTGACATCCTTTACTCCGCCCACACAATTTCAAGAATACAGGCAAGTAGAGCAATAAATTCTAATGGTACAAAGCGCGGCAAGGTTAGAGAATTGCTAATTACAAACGGATAAGGAGTAAAAGGCATGATTAAAGGTGGACAAGGTGGCGGAAACACTAAAACGGGATTGCTTTTCGAAGGAAAAACCGATTTGATTAATTTTCTTGACTCGCAAACAGACTACGCTGTTAGAAGTGGAGTTGTGTATTATCAGAATAATGAAGTGGCCAAAGTTTTTCAGAAGCATGGCCTATATCGTTTTTTAGAGGAAATTGGTATTGAATGGAAGGCGGTATTATCCAAGAAACTGCTACCCGATAATTGCTTGTACGTAATCGTAAACAATACGCTTTTTGTGGTTGAGGTGAAATTTCAACAAGTGGCTGGTTCTGTTGATGAAAAGCTCCAGACTTGCGACTTCAAAAAGAAACAATATCAAAAACTTTTATCACGTGCCAATATTGATGTTGAATATGTTTACTTGCTGAGCGACTGGTTTAGAAAGCCCGAATACAAGGATGTATTAGACTATATTATCAGCGTTGGATGCCAATTTTATTTCGAGTATATCCCTCTAACAAAGTTTGGCTTACCTGTGCCAACGGAGGAAGAATGAATATAAAGAAATGGGAACCCGATAATTTTGAGCTAGAAATGAATACTGCATGGAGCTTCCCGCATCGTGGCAACTGGGCTTCCCACGATGCCAAGTACAGGGGCAACTGGTCGCCATATATCCCTAGAAATCTGCTATTACGGTATTCGAGTGAGGGCGATTTGGTTTTGGACCAGTTTGCAGGCGGAGGCACTACACTTGTCGAAGCTAAACTACTGAAGCGAAATATTATAGGTGTGGACATAAACCCGCAAGCTCTTGAGCGTTGTCGAGAAAAAACTGCATTTGAATGGGAAAATGGTGGACAAGTTTATATAAAGCAGGGCGATGCTAGAGATTTGAGTTTCGTTCCCGATGAGGGCATTGACTTCGTTTGTACTCACCCGCCATATGCAAATATTATTCAGTACAGTGAGGATATTGACGGAGATTTGTCACATTACAAGGTTAAAGATTTTATGGTACAGATGCAGACAGTTGCAAAAGAATGTTATAGGGTGCTAAAAAAAGGAAAGTTTTGTGCTATTCTTATGGGGGATACCCGCCAAAAGGGCTGTGTAATACCAATGAGTTTTGATGTGATGAAGGTTTTTGAAGGTAGTGGATTTACGTTGAAGGAAATCATTATCAAAGAACAGCATAATTGCAAGGCTACTGGGTTTTGGAGGACGAATAGTGTTAAGTATAATTTTTTGTTGTTGGCGCATGAGTATTTGTTTGTTTTTAGGAAGTGACGTGAGAAAGTGAGTGAATGTGATATGAAAAATTTTGCTCTTTTATTAGGTGTTTCAGAGTATGCATTAAAGCGTGTAGCAATAAGGGTAGCCAACGGAGGCCACGGGATACCCATAAAGGACTTACAGCGAAGATACACCAACAAGACGTGCTGATGGCACTAACATAGCATCTATACCACATAAAACAAGCGAATAAAATAAAACAGAGCCGACCATAACTGCGTCGGCTCTTTCATTGAAACCCCTATATCTATCAGCGTCTACTTCCCATACCCTATCACAAAGTCACACCGACACCAATTTACACCACCGCATGTATAATAGGCTAGTTCCTTTTAAAAATCATTTATGGTATGTTAAAAGAAAAATGCATTAAAGCCTACATTTTCGCTCACTGATTAGGAGGTATTTCTTATGTATAAACCAAACCCAAAAAGGCAGCCGAAGTTGCCAGCGCACAGACAAAACTCAAGAAGGCAGTCTTCAAGAAGGCAACCTCCAAAAAGGTTTCCGATGCTATTAGTATTATTTGCCATAGTAGCCGTGTCGGTTGCAGCGGGGTTTTTTATATTCAACAGGATATCCCAAAACGAAAGCAGCAACGAAGGTTTTTTCGAAGACGTTTCCCGGTTGGTAACAGACAATTGGAGCAACAACTTTTTCAGCATCAAGGTGCTTACTGTAAACGACCCTTATATGAATATCGATGGGCAACATGTGTTGATTGACCCAGAAACAAGGTATGCCCCTGTTATTGTAGGGGATAAAATGCGATTGCCTCGCAGGGCATTACTCGTAGATGATAACGAACTACATACTACCCACAACTATGCCGAACATGGGACTATGACCGTTGACGGCGCCTTTTTGTATATCGATCTTGGGCTAGGCGCCGCCACCCACAGCGCCACTTCCCCCTATGCCAGGGCAAATAATTTTGGCTATGAAGTAAATTGGGACGAACAAGCAGGCCAATTGACCCTTACCCGAAACTTTCAAACCAGCCGGCTAATTGCACAAACCAGCGGGCCTATCGACTTAGCCCACATGACGGCAGATGAAATCATCCATGGCTCAGACAATATTATAATGATGCAGTTTGCTTCTATGTCAGAGGCAATGTCCGCTTATGCACAGCTCACAAATATGGACAATGTACTATGGGTTGAGCCAGATTTAATTATCACCACCACAAGCTCGCCTCACGCAGCAGTACAAAGTTCAGAACATCTCTCCTGGGGGGCAGAAAGGATAGGGGCAGACCAGTACGCCGCCCATTTACGCAACAATGGCATAACAGGCCAAATTACTGTGGCGGTAGTTGATACAGGGGTGGATTCCCACACGTTTTTAAGTGGCCGTCTAGTAAATGGTTGGAATTTTGTTAGCGGAAACGCGGCCACACATGATATTCATAGCCGTGGCCACGGCACACCTGTTGCTGGGGTGATAGTAGACAGCACACCAGGCCTTAACGTAAGAATTATGCCTATTATGGTTTTTCACAGGATATCTCCTGGGGAATATCGTGCCGCTTTCTCAAATGTCGCTAATGGCGTAGAGTGGGCCGTAACAAACGGTGCGCGGGTAATCAACTTGAGCCTAGGGAGCAGAGGCTCTATGCCAAATTTCATGGCCAGAGCAATAAATATCGCAAATGACAATAATGCTGTTGTGGTTACATCCGCAGGCAATGACGGTATAAACGCAAGAGAAGCCTGCATTGCAAGCAGCGCAGATGTTATTACTGTAGCCGCCACAGATTACAACAATATGCCAGTCAATTTCCCCGGTTTTTGGAGCACAAATTGGGGCAGCCCGGTGGATATTTCCGCCCCTGGAGCCGCCATTAACAGCAGTGTCTTCAACGAGGATTTTGAATCAACATATGGGACATCTATCTCAGCCCCCTTTATGTCGGCGGTTGTTGCTATGTATATGCTGGATAATCCTTATTTAACCTCCGAGCAAATAAGAAATGCCATTGTGCGATATGTACATGTTCCCAATGGATGGAATACAAGCCGATATGGAGCCGGGATTATTGATATATCAAGGGCGATATATTTAGATGCACCAACGCCGATACCGCAGCCTACTCCTTCTCCAACACCAGAGCCTACGCCCTCTCCATCTTTGCAGCCAACCCCTACTCCGGCACCAGAGCCGCCACTTACAGCAGAAGGCATTAGCGTCTTTAGAGGGTTTGACCGCAGTGGATATCAGGTTTTAGAATACGACCTTGTCAACAGAATTACACACACAGGCACCAGGCCGCCGAACATTGAGCTACAGAGAGTAGAGCTGACAATATTAAACGAAGATATACCAGATGGGATGGCTTTATCTTTGATGCCCTTAGGGATGCGAGATAGCCGAGCACAGCATTGGAGTGGCTGCCATTGGGACTCTGGATTGCGCTTTACATTGTCCGAGGATTTTGACGGAAGCACACTGGTTTTTTATGTTACACCAGGCAGCTATGTGGTTAACGCTGTCTATCGCACTGGTAATAATAGAAGGCAGTGGTTTGGTGAGGACATTATAAATATAACCCATGGCGGCTCTTATTCAGCAACTTTAGCAATGCCATCGCTCCCTCTTACTGGAGATACAAGCGTCTTTCTAGGGCCTGGCGATAATAGGTATCAAGTTTATGATCTCGACACCCTTAGAATTGAGCGTACATCCACAAGGCCATCTGGCATAGAAATGCACAGAGTAGAGTTGACTATATTATACGATGATAGAAATGTGGTGGAGTTATATTTAGTGCCGATAACAGCACGAGATAACGCGGCGGCCCAGGGGCGTCCACGGGCATGGCGGGATTTTTTAGTGACTAGTGATTTTGACGGAAGCCCTGTTATTTTTTATGTTACACCGGGTAGCTACGCCGTTATCGCTATCCATATTGACTACCGTGCCGACGGCATTACAGAGATGCGGTTAATTGCCGGAAGCACTATAGATATAACCCACAGCGGCTCCTACACCGTGACGTTAACGCAATAAACGCTTCTAGCGGGGCAATCACTTCAACAACCAATCCAAAGCATCCAAAAAACAACAAAACAAGGTGGCGCACAAGCAATGAAAATTGAATACACAAGCAACATAAACAGCATCACCCCCAACATGCTAACCGGCTTTTTTGCCGGTTGGCCAAACCCACCAAGCCCGGATATTCATCTAAAAATCCTGCAAAACAGCTACCGGGCTTTTGTGGCCATAGACAGGGACATCAACCAGGTTGTGGGCTTTATCAACGCAATATCTGATGGGGTGTTATCTGCCTATATCCCCTTACTCGAAGTCACGTCACCCCGCCATATCAAGGCAAGGGAATAGGGAGCAAGCTATTAAAATTTATGCTTGAAGAGTGCAAAGACTTATACATGGTAGATATCTGCCATGATGCAGAGCTTACAAGCTACTACGCCAAGTTTGGGGCAAGAAAAAGCCATGGCAGCATTTTTAGAAATTACGCATCCCAGTCGGGCAAGGTTAAATAGGAAAATCCACGCAAAAAAGCCCCGCAAATAGCCAGCGGGGCCAAAGTATCTACAACATCATTATGGTATTCGTGCCTTGCGCTTCGCCACCAATTTTTCTATAAGGAACCTGGCACCGAGATACATCCACACCAATGCCATAGTACATAAAAACGAAAGCCCAAACCTTACAAGAAATGAAAAGTCTGCTGTAACTTCCCACGTAAACATACGCACAAAGAAAAAGAACCACGTTGTCACAAGCCAAAAACCAAAGGCCCCCCCTGCGCCTTCTGGCGGGTCAAACATAATAAAAATAAGGCTGATGTTGGAAACTATAAATAGAACCAGCACAATTATGTCAAAGGCAATAACAAGCAGGTATATAGAAAAGGCGGTAATTGAAAAAAATATCACCCCAAGTATCCACAAGGGCATTATAATTATCATAGGCGTTCTCCTCTCATACAATCGCATATTTTACGTACACATGTTTTTGACTCTTTATCCCCCCGCACACCAGCGGATAGCATTCTCCAACAATATTTGATACTGGGGATTAAGCCACACTTCACCAATATGCCCAGGGGTTAGGACACAAACCCTTCCATTGCCCTGGGTGCGTACATATCCCGCCGGGGCTATGCAGCCTGGGTTGTTGAAATATGGCTCTGTTTCGTACTTGCCTTCCTCCCCTTGTGGGCCGGCATATGCGGCTAGGAAGATATCTATGTCGTTGGCCAGGATTTCTATGTTGTAGTGTTCGTCTGTTTCCCAGAAGCCCTTTGCCCCATTGGTTACGGGGTGGGGCTTAAGGGGTTGCACTAATACCGGGCAATTGGCAGGGTGGAAGGCAAACTTGCAGCCAATCAGCTTATCAAGCTTTGCCGTGGCTTTACCTATTATGGTGCCGCTGTGGGTAACAAGCAGGCCTCCCCCTTTTTCTACATATTCTACAAATGCATCTTGGATGACCTCTGTCTTCCAAGAGTCTTCATTTTGCTTGGTGGTGTGGTCGCATTTGGACATTATTACTGCGGCGTAGTCTGGTAAAGTGGCAGGGTCAAACTCCTCTGCGTTTTGGATTACGTCAATTGTAATGCCCTTTGCTCTTAGGGGCTCTACTCCGCGGATTGGTATTTCCCCTGGGTGGTAGTAGTCATCGCATAGTAATAGTACTCTCATGTCGTATCTCCCTTCGTTATTTGACAATCTTTATACCGTATAATACCATGCAAGTGTTTCCAAATACAGCAATTTTATTTTTAAAATAAAAGGAGCGATTACATGCAAATCCCAACCCCTCATATCACTGCAAAGGAAGGCCAATTTGCCAAAACCGTGCTTATGCCTGGAGACCCACTGCGGGCTAAGTTTATTGCCGAGACATACCTGGATAACCCAGCACTGGTAAATGAGGTTCGTGGAATGCTGGCATACACCGGCACATACAAGGGCAAGCCCGTATCCGTAATGGGTAGCGGCATGGGAATGCCCTCTATGGGCATATATTCCTATGAACTGTATAACTTCTATGGTGTGGAGAATATCGTGCGGATAGGCTCTGCCGGGGCAATTTCCCTTAAGCTTGACCTAGGGGATATTGTGCTGGGGGTAGGTGCCTGTACAGACTCTGGCTATATGACGGTTTATGGCCGGGCCCCTGGGCTATTTACCCCAACCGCCTCCTATGACCTGATGAAAAAGGCCAACGACTCTGCCCAAAAGATAGGCATATCCTTAGTCTCCGGCAATATCTTGTCCACAGATGTGTTCTACACAGACGACAACCTAGCCGGTGCCAAGGCATGGCAGCGCATGGGCATACTTGCTGTGGAAATGGAAGCCGCCGCCTTGTATACCAACGCCGCTCTCTCCGGCAACAACGCCCTTTGCATATGTACAATTTCCGATACTCTATTCACAGGCAAAGCCATGAGCGCCGAAGAGCGCCAGACTTCCTTCACACAGATGATGGAAGTGGCCTTGGGGATGCTGTAGGCCTATGCTACAGGTCAAAAACCTAAGTAAATCCTACTCAACAAGACAGGGGCCTCTTCACGCCCTTAGAGATGTATCCGTGAATATAAACAAAGGGGAGATTTTTGGGTTTATAGGCCTAAGCGGCGCAGGCAAGACCTCTCTGGCCCGGTGTGTCTCCGCCTTAGAAAAGGCCGATTGTGGCGAGATTTTGTTTCAAGGCATGGACATAACCAAGCTGCATGGCGCCGCCCTGCGGGAAACCCGTAAGAAAATGGGCCTGGTTTTCCAACACTTTAACCTGTTGATGAATGTTACTGTATTCGAAAACATAGCCTTCCCCCTGCGCATAGCCAAAAAGCCCCGCCCCTATATTACCGCCCGCGTAAACGAGCTATTGGAGCTGGTAGGCCTCACAGACAAAAGCTCTGCCTATCCTGCAACCCTATCTGGCGGGCAAAAGCAGCGGGTTGGTATAGCCCGGGCCCTTGCCTCTGAGCCAGAGCTGGTTATCTGCGATGAGGCCACCTCGGCCCTTGACCCAGACACAACCCGGTCTATCCTGGCTCTGATAAAAAGCATCGCGGCCAAAACAGGCGTGACATTTCTGGTAATCACCCACGAAATGGACGTAATCAAGGAGCTTTGTACCCATGTAGCCGTTATGGAGGATGGGGAAATTATAGAGCAAGGCCCGGTGCTTGAGGTGCTTACTGCCCCCGCCACCCCTACGGCAAGGCGCTTTTTTTCCAAGGATTATGTTGATGATGCATGGCTTAGTGAGGAGCTGCCCAAAAGGCGTATCTACCGGGCAGTATTTATAGGCGAGGCCGCCCGCAAGTCCTTTATCCACGATGTTATCCGGCGCTTTGATATAGAGCTGTCTATTTTGTCTGGTAATATAGAAAATGTTGGAGGCACCATGGTTGGGTCTTTGATATTGGAGATTAACGGGCAGGATGAGATATTAGAGCAGGTGCAGCAGTATTTTAGTGATAACGGTGTTGGGCTGGAGGAGCTAAGCTAAGGCGCAAATATCGCTTTTGGTCAAAACATCTAAACCACCTACATGCATCAAGAAAGGCAACCTAAATGTACAATTACCTTTCCTTTTGGGACGAACTGGCCCAGTCCTGGTCCAGAGGCGCGTCCCGCTCTTTTGAGGTATACAGGCAGCATATTTGGCGCATAATGTCCGCAGGCACCCGTGAAACTATATATATGGTGGGTCTTGCGTCCCTTTTTGCAATTATCCTTGGCCTTGTCATAGGCGTAATACTATATGTCACCCAAAAAGACGGAATTTACCCCCTTGTAGCGGTAAATCGCGTCCTTGGCATAATCGTAAATGTGGGCCGTAGCATTCCCTTTGTTATACTGATAATGCTGGTGTTCCCACTTTCCCGCGTAATCGTAGGCTCTTCTGTAGGCAGCACCGCAGCAATAGTCCCCTTGACTATCGCGGCAATACCCTTTATGTCACGGGTAGTAGAGTCCGCCCTCAACGACCTTGGCCCTGGTATTATAGAGGCCGCAATAGCCGCAGGGGCCACCCCCCTACAGATTATCTTCCGGGTTCTGCTACCAGAAAGCGCCCCTGGGTTGGTATCGGGCTTTACCTTACTGGTAATAAACCTGATAACCTTTTCTGCAATGGCAGGCCTTGTAGGCGGCGGCGGCTTAGGCCAGGTGGCCCAAAGCTATGGCCTATTCCGCCATAGGCAGGATATTATGATTTACACGGTTATAGTAATGGTGCTACTGGTACAAGTCGTTCAAGTAGCCGGGCAGTTAATAGCACGTAAATTAGATAAACGATAAAGGAATTTTTATGTCAAAAATACGCCATCTAAGAAAACGAATGCAAGAAGAATACAATGCTCGCAACCTAGAGGAAGCCTCAACCCTAGGGGATGCCCTATTAAACGAACACTGGGCCACAGAAAGCCACGGCATCAGCTATGCCAATGACCTTTATAACTTGGCACTAATCTTCGACGAGCAAAACCAACTAGAAAAAGCCGCCGCCCTATATGTAGAATCCTCACAGCATATAAGCGACAACGACTTTGTGGCCCTAGCAAAACGCTCAAATAACCTAGGGGGGGTACTTGCCCGCATGGGCGCATACGAGCCTGCATATCAGTTCTACATGCAGGCAAGGCATATCTATAAACGCCATCTAGGGGAAAACCACCCTACCTATGCAGACAGCCTATACAACATGGCCAATATAGCCGCCGAGGCCAGGCATACAGATGTAGCCCTTCAGCTCCATACAGAGGCCCTAAAGATAAGAGCCAGCGCCGATAACCCAGAGGATACAATCAACAGCTTACATTCCATAGCCTTTATACACGAAAGCACCGGCGACTATAAAAAAGCCGCCTCCTTTGCGGAAGCGGCCCTAAAACAAGCACAATCACAAAAATCCGAGGCAACCTATACCCGGGCCTGCAATTATCTGGCAAGGCTATACGATGCCCTAGAGCAACACGAAAAAGCCCTGGAAATGTACAAGCAAACCCTAGATAAAATGGTCAAATCTGGCTGCAAGCGAGGGGACTATCTAAGCATACTAAGTCGCAAGGCATATCTGGCAGGCAAAACCGGCAAAACCGAAGAGGCCCTAAAGCACCAAGAAGAGGCCTTTAATATGTACCACAGCCTAACAAGCCTAGACCTACTAAAAAAAGACGCAATGTTCTACGCAGACTGCCTAAGAAACCTGGCGATACTAAACCACTCCCTAGGAGACACCGCCCAGGCCGAAGACTATATGCTAAAATCCCTAAAATCCCGCAAAAAAGCAAGTGGGGAAATTATAGAGGATATCTGCTTCCTAATCCAACTATATCTACAAGAGGATACATACGACAAAGCAATGGATATGCTAGTCTATGCCCTAAACTGCGCAGAAAGCCCCACCGGCCCCCTAGCAGACAGCACAATAGAAACACTAATGGATGCCCTAGGCCAAGCAGAGGATAAGCACAAGCTCCTAGAAGCCATGAAGGCAGTCAATAGTGCGGAAAAAGTAGAGTCTATTTTGGAAAAATGGCAGGATGGGAATAGGCCCTAATCAGCCTGCAAGCCCTTGAGAGCAGTAGCAAGCTGGTCTGGGCAAGAGGTAGGCCGGTTGTGGCATTGAATACCACTGCATATCTCAATAACTTCCTCAGGGCTGCGCCCCTTGGCAAACTGGGCAATCCCCTTAAGGCTACCATTGCAGCCAGACATAAAGGATACGTCCTTAATTACGCCATCCTCAATTTCGATGTGGATTTCCTTGCTGCATACGCCTTCTGTTTGATAGACCATGAAAGCATCTCCTTTTCTGATGGTAAAATTGACCTTCAAAGTATACCACGCTTACGGCAATCATGAAATACAACTTTCATCAGGTGATAAAATGCGCTACCACGAAAAAGCAGCCCAAGAAAACGCCCTAAAACTCCGCACCTTACTAGGAGAGCTACCCCCCTTTATGCGGGACTATTTCCGCAGCCTAAGCGACCAAACCTCCTCCCTAACCCGCCTAGGCTACGCCCTAGATTTTAAAATATTCCTAGGCTACCTGTCAGAAGAGCATCATGATGGCAAGCCAATCCAGGAAATAACCATCCAAGACCTAGGCAGCCTAACAAGCACAGACATAGAAGCCTTTATGGAATACCTATCCTACTACATCCCATCAGACGACCCAGATACCCCAATAACCAACGAGTCAAAGGGCAAATCCCGCAAACTGGCAGCAGTGCGGGGCCTATTTAGATATCTATATAGAAAAGAAAAAATAACCGCAAACCCGGCAGAGCTAGTAGGCTTCCCAAAAATCCACGAAAAAGCCATAACAACCCTAGAGCCAAACGAAATAGCCAAGCTACTAGACGAAGTAGAAAACGGCGAAAAACTAACCCCCCAGCAAAAACGCTTCCACCAGCAAACCAAGCAAAGAGACACAGCAATAATCACACTGCTACTAGGTACAGGAATGCGCATATCCGAATGCGTAGGCCTAGACCTAGACCACATAGACTTTGACACCAACGGCATAAAAGTAACCCGCAAAGGCGGAGACGAGATGATACTATATTTCGGAAACGAGGTAGAATCCGCCCTAAAATTATATTTAGAAGAACGCAAAGAGGCCCAAACCCAAGCCGGCCACGAAAATGCCCTATTCCTATCCCTACAAAAACGCCGAATAACAGACCGGGCCATCCAAAACCTAGTAAAAAAATACGCAAGCCTTGTCACCCGCCTAAAAAACATCTCCCCTCACAAGCTACGCAGCACCTTCGGCACCCAACTCTATACCGAAACAGGCGACATATACCTAGTAGCCAATGTACTAGGCCACGCAGATGTAAACACCACAAGGAAGCACTACGCCAAAATGGACGACACCTACCGCAGAAAAGCCGCCAACGCAGTAAAGCTAAGAGAGACAACATAAGAAGGATTGCTAAAATTCATTACACATGGTAGTATCATGACCGAATATTAAAGCGGAAGGGGTATTTATCTTGGATCAATTCACTTATGTAAAGCGCGGGTATGACCCGGAGGAAGTAGACAAATATATAACCACTCTGGAGCAAGTCATCAAAAGCTATAAAGACAAAGACAACGCAATCAAAAACGCCATCATAAGCGCCCAGGTAGCAGCAGACAATGTAGTACGCAACGCCCAAATGCACGCCGATGCATACAAAGTACAAATAAGCGAGCAATTAGTAGAAATACGTGCAACCCTAGACAGGCAGCGCATGAGCCTGCAAGCCTTCCAGGAAGCCTATGCCAATATGGTAAGAAAGTGTATCCAAGAGCTAGAGCAATCCAGCATGGCAGACCTTTTTACTAGATTAGAAGAAATGGAAACAGCAATATCCGACCTGCAAGGCCTTGAAGCCATGTCCGGGGCAAGCGCAGCTCCACCAGCAGGTAGGCAAGAATATTTAGGCCATGACACTGCCAGGGATTATGCCAGAGAAGCAGAAAAACCCCATGATTCAAGGTCAGCATTACGGGATTTTGGCCAAGAAGCTCCAAGAGAGCGGGATTATCCTCGTGACAATATGCGCGACAATATGTTTGAAGGCAGCCGGGATATTCGCGATATATCACGAGACGAGCCACGGGATACAATGCGTAGCCGTGAGCCAATTAACAAGCCCATCCATGAAACCCTATTCGATACCGAAAGAGACCCAATTCCACCCCAAAGAGGGGAATCCCCCTATCCCCAAGAAAATATCCGGGACGAGCGCAGGGATATTTCACGAGGCCAAAGCCGGGATACACAACCATCCCCCTATGAGCCCGCACAAAACCCCGATAGGGATTTACGCAGCCTAGCTCGTGACATGGGAAGGGATGCAATGCAGCCTTCTCCATATGAGCCCATGCATAATCTTGACAGAGATAGGGGCCAAAGCAGGGAGGCCGGTCAACCTTCTCCACAATCTCCATATGAACCAATGCATAACCCCGACAGAGATATGCGCGGGCCTACCCGTGACTCAGGAAGAGACCAGGTGCCACCCTCGCATTATGAATCTATGCATAGCCCAGCCAGAGATATAATGCAACCCCCGCCCCACGAGTCCATGTATAACCCAGACAGGGATATGCGCAGCCCAGACAGGGAGCCAATAAGGGACAACGGCCGGGAAGCAATGCGGGACTGGGATATGCGCGACACCAGCAGAGACTTTGCCCCAGAGCCACCCCGGGATCAAATGCGTGACCCCGTCAGGGATATGAGAAGAGACAGAGACCCAAGAAGAGACGCTGGCAGAGATGTAAGAGAAACAGGCCGGGATGTAAGAAGAGACCCAGGCAGAGATATGATGCGCCCACCAAGCAGAGAAAACATGCGCCCAGAAAGCAGAGACCCGGCAAGGGATCCAGCAAGGCCGCCATATATGCCCGAAGCAGATAATTACAACGAAAACGACCAAAACCTATTGCCGCCAGTAGCGTCTCTAATGTAAATTAATGCAAATAAAGCTTTGTCAAACAATTGCAAAATTTTTGTAAGCAAAATGTAAATACAAAACAGGCCCCCATGTGGTATATTGTTAATAATCACATGGGGGTTTTTTATGCTTACATATCTGTGGGAACTATGGCAGATACTAAACGTTAAGAGTAATAGGGCTTTTTAACGAATAACGCCCCATTATGAAGGAGGATATGTATGAAAAAATCTTTAATTAAAGCAGCGGCAATTGCACTTATCTTCGCAATGGTGCTTGCCTTGTACACACCCACACAGGTACAAGACGCATATGCCACAACATCAAGCCCAATAAGGGTGATGGTAAACGGCAGATTGGTGCACTTCCCAGACCAATTTCCTGTTATGGTAGACAACCGTGTGCTAGTACCCGTAAGAGGCGCATTTGAAGAAATGGGCTTTGTTACCAACTGGGATCCCGACACAAGGATGGCAAGGCTTACCCGAAGCGATTTTACAATTGTAATCCCCGCCGGGTCTAACTCATTTGTAGTCAACAATGTAATTATAACCCCAGATGTACCCCAGCGCATGATTAACAACAGGCTAGTGCTACCCCTAAGACATGTTGCGGAAGCAGTAGGCGGAACAGCCATTTGGGATTCCGTTAATAGGGTAGCCCATATCACCGTTCCAGCTTATGTAACGCCTACACCTACTCCAACGCCTACGCCAACCCCCGCACCGGTGACACCTTCTCCAACGCCAACACCTACCCCAACGCCTACTCCCGTACCCTTGCTAACAGCGGCACGTAGCTTTGAAGCGTCTCCAATAGGGTTTGCCTCTGGTGTCAACGCCTACATGCTTGGTATGCGCTATACAGATGCCATAATTGGCATGAGTGGAAGCGATGGCTGGTCACGTCACAATCTTAACCGACAATATGGTTATCTCACTGCAACAATAGGCCGCCATGACGGCGCTGGTCATGCACCAAGAAGGATAAGGTTCATAGGAGATGGGCGGGATCTTGGTACGTTTACAATAGAAGGCGCTGCTTTCCAGCCCTTTGATATTACAATAAATGTCAACAATGTATCTGATTTAAGAATAGAAATTCAGAACCCTGCACCTGACGGCGTAGTTGTTGTAGTGGGCAATGCGATGCTTCATCCCCCAGGCCCTTCAACAGCAACGCCAACACCTTCACCAACTCCAACACCAGCACCTCAACCCTTCCTATCAACGGTGCCAGCGGCGGCAGGTGCCCAATGGCCAACAGGCTTTGCCTCAGGGGGTAACGCTTATATCCGAGGCATTCTCCATACCAATGCCATATGGGGCATAAGCGGAACCATGGGTTGGTCCGACCACAACCTAAACAACCAATTTACCTATCTTACTGCCACAATAGGCCGCTTAGATGGCTCTGGCCACCAGCAGAGGACGGTAAGGTTTAGAGATGTAAGTGGGGGAGGAGATCGAATAATAGCCGCCTTTAATGTGGCAGGGGAATCATTCTACTCTCTAAACGTCACAGTAAATGTGCGTGGGGTCACGGTGCTGAGGATAGAAATTGATGACCCATATAACGATGGGGTATCTATTGTACTGGCTAATATGATGATTCATCGATAAACGCACCAAAGGGGCAGTGTTCCCATTTAAATGGAGGTTATAGTATGAACCATATAAAAAATAATAAACTGCTAACAGCGGCACTGGCATTTGCTATGGCCTTGGCTTTAATCATAGCCCCCCTAAGAGGGACAACGCCAGATATATACGCCAGCGCCCCAGCATCTGTAACAGTAGACGGCCAGCTAGTGCTATTTCCAGACCAGCGGCCCATAATGGTAGAAAACCGCGTACTGGTTCCCGTCCGCGGGGTATTTGAAAAAATGGGCTTTGACGTAACCTGGGACGAGGATAATCGCATAGCGCGGCTCTCCCGCCCAGATGTCCTAATAATCATACCCGCAGACTTAAATTCCTTTGTGGTAAACAATGTAATCATAAGCCCAAGTGTGCCCCAAAGGATGGTTGGCAACAGAGTAATGCTACCCCTAAGATATGTAGCAGAAGCCGCCTTCGGCACCGCCGAGTGGGACCCTATTAACAGAGTTGCGATGATTTCAACCAATGGAGCCACACCAACGCCAACTCCGGTACCGCCAACGCCTACCCCAACGCCACCACCAGAGGAGCAAACGCCTACCCCACCACCAGAAGAGCAAACCCCAACGCCTACTCCAACACCAGACCCATACGACCCAACGCCAACACCTACGCCAGACCCATATGACCCAACACCTACGCCAGAGCCCACTCCAACACCGGAGCCAACACCAGAGCCAACACCGGTACCAGCACCAGTGCCCCTCTTCACAGCACGCGATACACCACGCTACTTTAACCAGCTTTCAAGGCACAATATGATAAGAGCTGGCACCGAAAATTCGCCGGTAAATGTACAAGGAACGACCCGTACCGGTGTATTGGCCCGTGGCTCTAATCGTGACTCATACTCCTGGGTAGACATTAATTTAGACGGCCTTAACGCCACCAGATTAACAGGCTACGTAGGCCGCACAGGGGCCGACGTGTATGCACCCAATACTTCCCTCAGAAGGATAACGATATATGGCGACGGCAATGTATTACGATATTTCTATATAGACGGGTATACACAAGTTGCGCCATTTGAAGTTGATATCAGCGGGGTATCTACCCTAAGGCTACACTTCCAAGCAATTGGGCCTGCTAACGAAGGTGGCGTTAGCCTTACTATGTTTGATTTAGAGGTTGGATGGGGAGATTAAGGCCTGTCAATTAAAACACTATATGTAAACTAAAATATGCCCTGCCAATGAATGATATTGGCGGGGCGTTTTTATATATATGTTTTTTGACAACACGGGTAATACCTGCGTATAATATTTTAGAGGTGGGGTAATGACGTACAGCGAACTTAAGAAGCTACTAAAAAAGAACGGCTGCCGACTAGACCACGAAGGAACAAGGCATGAGATTTGGTTTAGCCCCAAAACAGGCCTCTATTTCCCGGTAGGGCGGCATAATAATGAAGATTGTCCTAAAGGAACTCTTCATTCTATATTAAAGGATGCAGGGCTAAAAAAATGAGGTGTTAATATGGCAAAGTATGTATACCCAGCAATTTTCGAGCCAAACGAGCTAGGGGGGTATTGCGTTATATTTCCAGATATTCAAGGAGGGTATACACAGGGCAATGACTTAGCAGGCTCAATAGAAATGGCCCAGGATGCGTTATGCCTGATGCTTTATAATCATGAAAAGCAAGGCAACGATATACCACCACCAACAGCGCTAAATAACTTGCATGTACCAGAAAACGCCTTCGCTTCACTTATCCACTGTGACACAAACTATTATAAGCGATATTTTGCCAATAAAATGGTAAACAAAACAGTAACAATTCCCTCATGGCTTAACTTGAAAGCCGAACATGAAGGGATAAACTTTTCCCATGTCTTAAGGACGGGCCTTGAGCAAATACTTGAGCAGAAAGCCTAGGCAATGGAACCAATTTCTATGGGGCACATCCGCCCTCTACATATACTCCCGCACATAATCCCGAGGGGATAGCCCAGTATGCTTCTTAAACACCTTACTAAAATAAAAAGAGCTGTCAAACCCAAGCTGCTCCGACACTTCGTATACCTTGGCATCACCACGTAAAAGCATTTCCCGGGCAAGGGCAATTTTCTCTGCATTGATATACTCGATGAAGCTACACCCGGCGTGTTTGGCAAATAGCAGACTAATATACTTGGGGCTAAAACCAAAAATATCGGCTATCTGGTTAAGGCCAAGGCGTTTGTCTAGGTTTTGCTGTATATGCTCCTTTATCTGGTCTACAATATTGTCCGCATTGCTCTTCTTATTGTGGAAGTGGATTGGCCGCTCCCGGTCAGGGGCAGATAGGGACATACGGGCAGTGTTATAGGAGTCACCAATCCCAAGTGGGGAGGAGGCCTTTACCCCAACACAGCAGGAGAGCCCTACATTAAAATAATCGCGGACTATTTGAATGGTCTGCTCTAGTATGCCGCTTACCACCTGTTGGTAGTCTTGGGCCTGGTGCCCCTTTAAGCAAAAGGTTATGACAAACTGGTATAAGTCAAGGCTTGTGATATAACAGTGCATGTGTTTATTAATTGTTTCCTTGACCATAACAGTGGTGCTGGTGTGTATGCCCATTAGCTGTTGGGCGTCTAGGCTGCTTTGACTCTCTAGCTGGCAATAGCATACCGCATAAGCATCATAGGAAAAATCCACCCCAAGCTCCCCGCTTCTGGCCTCAAGCTGCTGGGCGCTTTCAAACCGGGCATTAAACAAATCCATAAAAAACCGGTCATAAAAAGCCTGGGTTCCAAAGCCCTCTGATGGCTTTCTTCCTAAACTTGACAGCATATCCTTGGCCTTAACAATAGACTGCCTAAGCATTTCTGGGGTAAGCTCCAGCTTAATAAGATAATCTACCGCCTGGCCTCGCATAGCCTGCTTCACATGCTGAAACTCTTCCACACAGGTAAGGATGATAAACAAGGGAATACGCCCATACTCCTTACGGCAAGACTCCATTAGCTCTAGCCCACCACGGACAGGCATCATAATATCGGTGATAACAATGTCTGGGCGCTTTTGCTCTATTATCTCCATTGCATGGGCACCGCTTCGGGCAGTGCCACAGATTTCTATGCCATGGTCTGACCATGGTAGCATGGTTTGTAGGCCTACTAGAACTAGAGGCTCGTCGTCGACTAATAGTAGTTTAATCATTTTGGCCTCCGCCAATACAGTGCCAAGCTGGAATTAATCAACTGCTGTATGTAAAATTATTGCAAATTAAACAAGCGCATATCAGTCAAAATCTTTGAAATGATACACGCACATTTGTATAAACAGCGATTTATGGGGACTAAGGGCAATCTAATCTTCCCCGAAATATTCCTTAGCCTTTTTTCTTGCAATTTTATGCAGGTGCGAGTGCTTATCCGGTGGAGGAGAACCAACTCCGGGAGGCGTTGATGTGCGGTTCGTCCTATTGTTTATTGGTAGCTGATCTCTTGCTTCAGCTGTAAATTTAGGAGATTCTCCTGCATAACGCCTTTCTGGTAGAAAGTTTCCTGGTTTCGGACTCATAGTATCAAACACTCCACATTCAGAATAAATCAAACGCAATTGACTAGTAAAAAAAACGGCGAACATGCACTCGATAAGTAGCACATGAATAACGCACTTCTATTTAGTATATTATATGATTATCTGGGCAGTTGTAAACATATTACTCGAATAGTATAGAACATACGCACGAACACACGATGAGAGCAATTAGCTTCCCAATTTATGGTTTCCACAGCGACGCAATAACAATGCGTTTTTTTATGCTATGACGTTGGAAACCACATCAAAAAGTAGATCAATGCAGACAAGGCATAACTAAACACTGTTGCACTGTAAAGTATAATTGCAATCTTACCCCACAGCGCCAACCTATATAAAGCATGGGCAGAGCGCGTAAGGCTTTTAAGCGATAAAATCACTCGACTAGAGTTTTTCACATCAATACAACTAGCTATGTTCGCATGATGGTACAAATCATAAAAGAGCTCTTCCTCATAACCATAATTCCCACGCTGTGCTTCGTTTTCATGAAGGTGGTCTATGCCTTTAAAAAGCGGCTTTTTATTCTCGTCTTTTTTAAAAGTGGCCGTTCTTCTTATGCCAGAAAGGCCTAGAAGAATCAGCGACACTAAAACACTCACAAAATGAAGTCCAATTGCAAATGCCACCAATAGCATCAAAATGCGCTGTTTAGAAAAATCATTTAGCAGGCCAATGGCCAAGCCCACGGTCGGCAAGGCAAAACCCACCAATATCCTATTGGTGCCTTCGATCGCCTCAATTTGGCTCGTGTTCTCTTTTTCCATATCCACCATCGTATCCCAAAATGAGCGGGGCGTGGCCTCAGGCGCATCCGGTTCACGGTCACTTTCCGCGTACCGCTTTCCCATCACCCTCCAGTCACTTGCTTCTCTAAGTGCTTCAATTGCGTCATTCAGTGCAAGTATGTCATTGGCTATGCCCTCTCTACCTGGAGCAGATCCGCTGTTAAGCCACTCCTTAATAACATCGTTAAGCTCATTTGCTTTAAAGATGACTTCTTCAAAGAGATGAAGTGAATCCTGGTTTTTTACGACTTTGTAGCCCAGTTGTTTGCTGTCGCGTAGCACTTCTTGCCTTGCAGTCTCATTCAGCCAACTGCGGACAGCTTCAATGATTTTAGCTATGCTCTCGTTTATATTTTTTCCCGGACAATTGGGGACTGTTTCATAATATCTGTTTAAACGAGTACGTACAATATGGATAAACATATCTATCTCTGGCACTCCTGTTACAATAACCGGGAAGGGGTATTGCTTATAATCCGAATCCAATACTAGCTTGTCCCTCTCGCTTGTAGTAAGCATTTCGTATACAGATCGCGCGTTTTTTATATGCTGCCCAGAGAAATGCATCCTTCCGCTTTCGCGCCTTGTTGTCTCCCCGAGGGCAATAACAACCTCATAATCCTCGTGATTAAGCTCAAATTCTTCTGACATATTGATGCCAAAAGGTATAATATCGCCAACACGAACTTGCTTTGTGAACCTAGAGTTTACCACGATGAAATCTCCAGGATGTGGCCTGGAGATATACGTCCCTATTCCATTTCTTTTATCAAGCTCGTTATGAATCCAAGAATATTCTTTAGCAAGAGTGCGTTTTCTGCCAACCCTCACCGATGCTACAAGCGCGGCCTCAATGTCTAAACAGTTTCTCATTTGTATATGCCCCTATTTTTTTTATCTTTAATATTGGCTCATGTTTACCTTCTGGCTTAATATAATCATGTAGATTACGCAACGCGGTTACGTTAGGCTCAGGTACTACACCATCGCTACGATATGGGAAATGCCGTCTTAGCTCAAGACATGAGTCAAACAAATACATAGCCGAATAAACCCAGGTCATATACTCTGGATATTCGTCCATCACTTGACTTGAATAGGCACCTTTTATTGCCATAGTTAAATATTCTTTCAAATACTTGTGAGTACTGAGACTTCCATTGTCTAGATACCCATCCAGCTTGCTGTGGGACTCGGTTTGCGCTTCAATATAGCCAAATTCCTTTATCTTGTTAATGTCAACAATATTGTTAGCGTTATTAATATTAGCTACCGTAATCTTTGTGGCATCTGAAGTTATAAAGAGGGCTGAAATAATTTGTAATGCACGAGTTAAGTATGTCGACCGAAACTCAATATCACTCTCATGATATAGCGTATCATGGCTTTCATCTCGCGCTTTGAATACTTTAATCAGCCAGTCGATAGCGTCCTGTTCGCTCATATCAAGGGCACAAAAAGCGACCATGTCGGCATAACACTCTCTTAATATTAGAAGGGATATTTCACTAGCACGTGTAAATGCAGCTCTCAGTACACGATTGAAAAAGCGCCCCTCCTCCTTTAGCATAGGCAGTGCTCCAGCTTCATAGTACAATTGGGCAAGTGCTTTTATAAGGCAGTAGCTCTTGCCGCTCTCACGTGTGTGAGAGTCGGGTTCCACTGATATAAACGACACAAATACTTGCTCACACTTATCTTGTATATGGTGCATAAAAGGCACATGTCTAATAGGCCATATGCCTTCGAGCAGAAACTCAACAAAAGCTTTCTCAAGAGCTTTGGTAGCATTTGTAAGTACGGTGGCTGGCAGGCTGTAATATGAGCGTTTTCGCAATGTATTGGATAATGACTGGGAAAAAAGACATGCCACCATTCCAATCCATGTCCAAACTCTCTTAGGTCGATTAAGATTACCCCAGTAATGTCCGCATTCGTGTGCTAAATATGCCGTAGGAACACTTTCAAAGTTAAGCATATCCTCTAAAGGCATCTCATACACTATAAGTCTCCCTGCGCCATGAAACCTAATTGGGAACAATGAATGAGAGTGAGTTGAGTAGTCCTCTACAGGCATTAGCGTAAATGATAGAGCCTCTGTGTCATTTGAAATAAAATACGCATTTTCTTGCGCATTTTCTGTTTCAGCTTTTTTTAGCAGCTCAGTTAAATCCCCAATCCAGTTACTATAACCGCGGATAATTTTTTCATATGCACCAGCAGCATATAAGCTAGGCCGCGTGTTTTCACGGGTAGACATATCAACAACGAAGCGGTCGTCAAGCATGGCAGAAATGCTGCGCATACCTATCATCATACTTCTGTTTGTGTCATGAAGTATGGCATCACCATATCCATCATAGTCGTCGCTAAGCAAGTCACATAAAAATATCTCTGTAATCTGCTTATAAAATGAGACAAAGAACTTTCTCACATCAAGAAACTCATGCCAAGATGCCATGTGGAAGAAGCCCAGGCAACCTTGCACATGAAGAGATGATAGTCTGAAAAAAATCTCTTTAAGAGTCGAATCTCTATTAATGCGCGCTATGAAATCTTTGAGCCTATCATTGCCTTTTACCTTCTCAATGAGCGCCTTCACATTGTCTGGAGTTTTCTCAGTTATCATCTGCTGAAGCCTCTCATCAGAAAAGGGGCCATTGTTGTCATATAAATCAATAAAAGCAAATAATGGGGCAACCGCAGCACCTTGCTTGGCAGCCCATAGTCGGTTCAACAGCATGTCTTCCCGTATATGGCCATGGTGGATGCTAGAGTTTGAGTCTACATAATTGTCAAGAGACAGGCGGCTATAGCTCTCTTTTATATACATTAGGGCGGTTGGTGTGTCCTCATTAACGCGCGCGCGCCTTAATATCTGTGTTGAAATATACAAAAACAGTGTTGGCGACAGCTTTGCTTGCCAAGTGTAATCGTAACGCCCTATAGTCATTGGCAACTTATCTTCTATTTCGTCAAAAGAAAAAGAGCCTGGAAACGCTTTACGCTCCTGTTCATCTGAGAGTCCTTTATCCCTGATATATGTTTCGTAGTTGTGCATTGCCTCTTCTATCTTCTCACTGCCAGGAGTAAAAAGAGATTTGAACTCATCTGTAAACTTGCCTGTGTAACCAGGGCGCAAGGTAATACGATAGTGCCAGTCAATTTGATCATAGTCAGCGTCATTGGTTTTACTTGGGTTGGCAACGGCATCAAACAGCTTGTCTGACTTTACATGCTCATATACATCCCCATTTTTTTGTCGATAAAGACTTTTGCTATACCCGAGGATTGAATATGTTCGCAAGACCACAGGAACAGGGCCAAAAAATCTTATGGTATTAATACAGTCTAGCAGCCACTTTGATGCATCATGGTTTTTGTTTCTAATTTCTGCTTCAAATTTCTGGCGTAGCTTGCAGGTTAGCTGGCTTACTTCAACTGATGTGGGCGGAACCCATGGGTTCTTAATGGCTTTACGCTGCAACCACCTTATAATATCAACATCTTTGCCTTTAAGCCTTGCCTTCCAGAGGTCGGATGGTTTAAAAGTGGGGTTTACGTCTTCATGCCAACTACTGGATTGCGTCTTCAACTGCTCTAAGTCTTTAATTGCATCTTTTATCCCAGGGTGTGTTGCGGCAGGACTAGAAATGCTTTTAAATTCACAAGCCCAGCAATTAAGCTCTCGGGCAAAGCCCATCACCTCACCGTACCAAGGCTTATCCATTCCAACAAAAAGCAGATAGTCATCGATGCCAAATGAGCTCATTACTATGCATTCAAACAAGTCAATATTATTACCATCAATGTTTTTCTCTTTTGGGATACTCTTTTTGTTTAGCATGTACGAGATAAAGCTGTCTTCTATGGCAGAAGGGATATCGTCAATGCCGCGCTCGTACTTTGTAAATTGCGGATGGAGTTTAATTGAAAAAAGTGCGATAAAAGGTTTACCCTCATCGCCCACTGATGGCGTACTTGCACCATTCTGGCTGAAATTATGACGGGTTCCGTCAAAATATTTTAGCAGGGACTTTTTCTTTGTATCGTTTTTATCGTCGTCAACAGAAAAGAACTGCCTTTGAACTTTTGCCTGAAAGAGCATTCTTTTACCAGTTCTTGAATATTCGGTGAGATAAGGCTGGGAACCTTTGACAAAATCATAACTGGGGTTTTCTGCTATCTCAAGCCTAAGGCCATCGAATGGCCCCATTAATGCATAATCTCCCCAGTCTTCATCTTTCTCACAATAGAACGGGTCTACTTGAGAGAGAATTAGGCTTACACCAAATGCTTTCTCTGTGGCCATACGCACCTCCCTGATTGTGAAATATACGAATTTCCATTTTCAGAGAAAGCATACACAATCAGTCGCGAAAATGCAACATATTTCGCTAAATTTATTAGCAATTAGCAACTATCATGTGGCATTATCAAGCGCTCATAATTATTTACTATTGGTTTCGCTAGGTATCCGCACTGTTACCCGCGTAAACTCTTCAACCTCACTCTCAACACGAATACCATACTCCACCCCAAACTCATATTGCAAACGGGCATGAACATTCCCTATCCCAACCTTTTTGAATAGCCCCTGGTTATCCTCAGCATTTTCAAATAGTCCGCGGATAGTATCTTCGTCCATACCTATGCCATTATCCTCAATAGTAATCTCCAAAATACCCGGCCCAGCTTTCCTTGCTTCAATTACAATTGTCCCAGCTCGGTCGCTTGCTGCAATCCCATGTATTATTGCGTTTTCCGCAATGGGCTGAAGAGTGAAAATAGGAATCGGATTTTCCAAAAATTCCTCAGATACATTTATTTCTGTGGTGATAGAGTTGCCAAACCTATACCGGGATATTACAAAATAATCCTCCAAGAGGCCAAGCTCCCTAGCCAAGGGGACAGAGGTCTTATTTATTTTAGCAACACTCATCAAAAGCCTGGATAGGGATACAGTCATCTCAACTATCCCGGTAGCATTTTGAATCGAGGCCATCCATTTTATTGAGTTTAGTGTATTGTACAGGAAATGAGGGTTAATTTGGTTTTGTAATATTTTGTATTCCAGTTCGTGCTTTTTCTTTTCGCTTTCAAGCCTTGCCTCCATTAGTATTTCTGTTTCCCGGGCCATCTGGTTAACACTGCGCCCAATAATAAACCCAAGAATAAGTACACCAATACATACAAATAATAAAACACGAGCCATAAGGAAAATCTCATCCAACACAAGCCCCGTTGGGAAGGTTTGGGTCAAAATAAGCCCCGTAGTGCCAATAGGGGTTGAAACCGCCATATATCTCCCGCCTCCGGTACCGTTGAAGGATATTATCTCTGTAGTGGCATTGAGAGGAGCATTTCCCCCAGGGCGGGCATTATTAAATGAAAGGGGCACCTCATAAAACCGGCCATCATAAATATAATAGCTCATGTCCCCAATAGTCAGATAAAGACTGCCCTGGGCCAAAAATGGATAGCCGGAAAGAGGCGCAAGTATAGCATTGGTTGATATTGCAATATATGTATATCCGATAGCCTGAGGAGCCCGCCCGTGGCGGATAGGGCTAATCATATAGATAATAGGCTCGCTGCCGGATACTGCAAAGGGGTCATTTGTAATCCCCGACCACTGGGGGACATTGTACTCGCAAAAAT
>Ga0123355_10002330_pt1 | contig 26820 bp, 16 predicted proteins | sample TergutEmb28metaG_3_FD_89872 | JGI IMG/M metagenome (GOLD analysis project Ga0123355, IMG submission 89872) | Embiratermes neotenicus P1 segment gut microbial communities from Petit-Saut dam, French Guiana - Emb289 P1 | ecosystem: Host-associated > Arthropoda: Insects > Digestive system > Gut ... | reverse complement strand
GGGATGTAGTTTTATTTTTATAGCTTCTTCACAATCCAGTCCATGTTCGTTGTCATCCTGCTCAGTCTGCGTGTTATTTTAAAACTGGATTTCGTGTCCTGTGTTTGATAGGTTTTCTGCTACAGCCTAGGCCATGTGCAACGACCTTTTGAATCCTTCCACAAACAAGAGGGGTCGCATCTCATCCCGCGCCCGGGTCGAACGGAGAAATACACAACACACAGCAGGACACCTAGTTATCAGTTTTGATTCTGCCGAGCCATCAGCAACACCCTGAAGATGGGGACGGAATCAGTCCCTGAAATGTCGGATAAACTTCAAATCTTGACGCAACTGTCTGCCACAGAACAGTTCATTGAATTCTGTCGCCGCTAATGCTTTAAGACTTTAGGTCTGTAACTTATTAAAAACATGTAGAGAATTCTAGATTGTAAGATAAAATATGTACTTTTCGCTATGCAGTATATTTCAGTCAGCAACTTTATTACCGTATTCCACTAAGATTATCGGTACTACCGTTCCGACATTAGGCGTGCGTGCCAGTTTACTTGCTGCATTGCTCCCGCATCTTCACATCTGTTCTGTGGCATTTTACTTTATTCAATCCAGACAGAATTTTAGTTTGAACTGTAACAAGTTTAGCCAGTCCCAGTGACCGCGCGGTCTAAGGCGTAGGTCTGCGGCCGCTCGCCTGCTGAGATTGTGGGTTCGAATCCCATCGGGGGCATGGATGTTTTTCTGTTGTGAGTGTTGTGTGTGTTGTCAGGTAGAGGTCTCTGCGAGGAGCTGATCACTCTTCCAGAGGAGTCCTACCGATTGTGGTGCGTCGTTGTGTGTGATCTAGAAACCTCGCGAATGAGGAGACCCTGGCCCACTGGGGGGCTGTTGCGCCAAAAACAAACAAAAAACTCTAACCGGTGTAATTTGAAGGCAATATATGTAGGAGAAATAAAATAAGCAACCGTGGCATGCATAATTGTTGATGGTACGGCCGTAACGAAAGGTGTTTCGGGAAAAGGTATGCAAGAAGAAGAAGAAGAAGAAGAAGATTGTATGGATTGAAATATATAGTGAAATACAAGGACCGAAGCAGAATGATGCTTAAATATTCAGTTGCAGTGTATATGTACGTTTATATTTCGCGCGAGGAATTAAGATCTCGTTCCTCCTACAATGCGCAACTCTATACAATATACAATGAATATAGCTATTATTATTTATGCACTGGACTTGTACAATAAAATCTAATTCTGCAAAACATAAACACCTTGTAAAAACAATGTTTTTGACATGCGCACAATTTTAATAAAATGACATATGTATATAATGTGGCATTGTAAAGGAATAAGATCTCAGTTCCTCAGATACCTGGTTTTATAATTTTAGTTCCTGTGCGTGTTCTTAATAACTCACTCAGCCGAAGATGACCAGCATTGTCAGAAAGCTTAGTATGTGCAGAATTAAAATTGTGTTAATGTACAATGGAAATTTTTTCCTCCGCCTATTCGGGAACGGGGACAGCATTGAAATAACAAAAGGTATGTTACAGTATTTTTATACATATTTTACATACTGCATGTAACGAATGGTTAGCTTATGTAATGGACAGTAAACCCCGTTCTTTTTTGTGTACAGTCTCGTATGGTTTATCATACTTCAAAATTAATATCCATACAAAATTCCCTGCGCCCCCCCTTCATTTCATAACCTCACTTTCAATCCAAAGAGCGTGGAAATGATATCTTCCATTATGGTACCAAAAAATCTAAGTAGGTAGGTACTGTTCCGAAGAAACATAGTATCGTCACCTTTAGGTAGCCTGCTTAGGATGGAAGCAGTATGTTTGTCCGCAACTTTATAACCATCATTACGGTCCCAGTCCAAACCACATTGTATGTTATTTACATATCTTAACCAGCCTGAATGCCTGAAGTAAGGAGCCCGAACTATAAACGACCAGAGTGTGGATGTGTTCAGGGTGCGGAAAGCGAATTGCAATAATGGGTTATGTGCTCCTCAACTCATAATTTCATAACACGCTGCTCTGAACCACGTGCATGTTACAACTTCTCTTACTTCCCCAACTGAAACACGACAGAAAGCATCCCGCAACAGTGTTCGGAGTGATCACTCATCATCAACACGTACGTAGTATGTCTTACGACAGGTCCATAGACTCTCCCTAAGCTAATTCTCCAAACAGTGCGAACTGATACTTCCTCTTCCAAGTTCCAGCATTTTCTCATTTTCTGAAGGTCATACAGTAAATGCTTACGTCCAGGGCCGGACTAAGGGGCGGGCAAGCCGGGCAGCTGGCCGGGACGCCAACCTATAAGTGGAGCTAAGGCTTCACTGGAATAGTCGGAAATACGGTCCTGGTAAACTCGGCTTTCCACACGCAAAAGAATATCTCCTAAAATGTTCCACAATTTGGGCACGCGCCGTTAAAACTTTCGTCGGCCTTCTCTGTGGCCGAAAATCTTTAAGAAATATAGGTTTTAGTGAGCTCCAAATTATTAACTTGCCCGGGGCGCCCACATGTTTCGGGCCGGCCCTGCTTATGTCTTCTTCCTCGTCTTCTCGTCCCTTCTATCTTTACTTCAATAAAACGCCTGAGACAGTACCTACGCAACATATGGTCAATCTAGTTGGCTGGCATTCCTTCGTTTTATTGGGTGTAGGATGTTCATTTCCCACTAGTCTCTGCGTAATACGTCTTCATTTTTCACACGATCGGCTCAACTGATCTCCAAATTCCAAAACTTTCAAAGTAATTCGTATCATTATTGACCTGAAATCACAAAAGTGTGTTAACATAGTGCAGTGTCGGTATGTTATGTGACATACCATTTCCACGTTTCTTAAGTGTGTGAATAAATTGTAGAAATGTATAGCAGGCTGTGTATGCGTCAACGACGGAGAGCGAACTCTCGAGTCAATTTCATGAAATATCGAATCAGCTGGATTGTCAAAGGAAGATAGGCTGGTTGCTGTGGTTCGGCGCCTTAATTATCAGTAAAACGGGGAATGAAATGGATTTCTTGTAGGGAAATAGTTTAAAAGTTTGTTCTTCGTTTGCGCCTGAAGTTCTGTGCTCATATTCACAATGGACAAACGAAAATTGTCGTAAGTGTTACATGAATGTTACTATAATGGACACCGGGGTTTGATAATATGGTCCATTTTCTGCTTAAATTGTAGTAGTTGCAATTGTGAAAGGTGTGGTGTGTGGGAGCAGTGACTTTAGCTCCATTTTTGCTTTCAAATAAATGGAATATATTCAGACCTAGTTACGTGTAGTGGCTCATGATATCGCGTACCTTGCCGCAAAACTTTGTGGACGATGAAACTGTTCAGGCGGTTGGTTAGGATGGGTCACTTAACGCAAAGATAGTGTAATATTGGCCTTATTCCACCACGAAGTATGGTCATTACAAAGAAAATATGATCTGTAGGTTCTTCCCGACCTACGTGGTTATACAAGCAATATGTGAAGCCTTGTGATGATGATGATCATCATCATCCGGAACACAAATTATCTCCTGACTTTTTACCCGTGACATTCCACTCTTATGGTTATCAGATTCATTAAGGCTGCTGTGCTTATTCTTTTGTCATATTTTTAGATGTCTCTTCTGTGACACATGTCTATAAATGATACTGTTTTTGTAGTCTGTCTGCACATTTACAGAGTCTGAATTGTGTGTACTGTCTTTTGAGTCCCTGTAATGTACTTTAGTTGCATGTTCCACCCAGTTACCTCTTTCACAGCTGTTTTCTGTAATTCTGATTCTTATGCTTTTGCTTGTAGTTTTCATTGTGTTTGATTGGTTTTTGGGGTTTGGCTGCATAGAGGATGTGGAGATTTATGGACGTTTAGACAGACATTGCAGTTGCCTTTTCAGGGTGCATGCATTTATAGATCCTGCAGTGGGGTGTGTGTCAGGGTCACCAATTGAATTGTTATATTCCCACACACACTTTGTGCTACCAGACCTATATGAGGCCACCCCAGTGAATCAGTTCACCTTGAAGATGGCAACTGCAAGATTGCCTCATTTCTGTACATGACTCAACCCTGAAGCTGATCAGATACATGGTGTTCTGTGATGTTTTTACAGTTGCCCTTTCACCTACTGCCTTCTTCATAAAATTGTATACATTCAGAATGGTTTTCTGTATTTGCTCTCTTTTCATTGAAGAACCGGATTTTGAATGTGTCACTAGCATAAGTGAATTGACGTAAGAGTCAATATATTAACTTGATACTGTTCTGCTTGTTAATTGCTGTTTCCAGCACTGATAAGAACAGACTCTGTACAGTAGACCTTATCAGACTGAGAATGTACAGTGTAAACATGAACATATACCCCACCCTTTCACTGTTACATACACAGAGTTTGTCTGTCCACCAGCTTTGGTAGGTTATTTACCAGACAGAAAGTTCTGTGATAGATTGTTTTTGTTAATTGAAATTCACAAATGTTTTCTGTTTTCAGTAATGTTTAAAGTACACAGATGTTTCTGTTTTCTTAGTACAGTATAAACACCCGTACACAAAACCAGTGCTTGATCAGTTGAGAGGAAATTACTTCATGAACAGATTGTAGTACTGTTAGACTCCACTCATCCAGTTAACAGTACTAAAAGCAAATTTGTATACATGAGATTTGGGGATATAATGGGGGTTATTCTTAAGATTACTGTCATATGAGATAAAATGCTAGACATGTTGAAGATGGAGGCAGCTGTTTAGTGTCTTTAGGTGACACAATCCCATTGTGCTGAGATCAGTAAATGTATCCAAAGGAGTTCCATCATGCATAACACAGTTTGTTACACAGGTGACTAGTTTCAGCCCATTTTTCAGGCCATCTTCATACCTGTATACCAGAACCCATGAAAGAAACTATACCTTTATAATAAATTGTGTTGTGCATGATGGAACTCCTTTGGATACATTTATGTAGCACTTCATTGATTAGAAATGGCAGAACAAAATGAAATGTGTATGTTATTGTTTGTGTCAGAATATATCGTGCATATAATGGAACACTAATTTTGGTTGTTTGTAATGGAAATGTAGGTTAATATCTTTTGGGAGATTGTGCATGTTGTCTGGTAGCCAGTTACCAGTGTTTTAGGGGCATGTTATCTCATTCATGTTGGAGGCAACAGGTTCATCGAAACTGACTTTCATGAGCTGTGCGACTATGTGGCATCACATCACAGAAGAAAGTGATCTAAATTTATTTACCCAATGCTGTAGATTGTAATAAGCCACGCAGTGTACATATAATATAACATTAAGGCACATTTGTGCAACCATTGTTGCAGTGGACAAGCAATAAGTGTTATATACTATGAGTGTGTGTTTGTAGCCTTAGGTTTCCAGCATGCAATGCACATGTGCCATATTGTCGTCTCTGGCCACCCCAACTGTACAGTATTTTTCCACATTATCTCATAAATGGCATGATTTAAAAAAAAAATGTTATTGCATGTAAAATGTGTTTTGTGATTTTTTATACATGTCTGTGTCAACCATTTCTCATTCTAAGAAGAACTGAGTGAGATATGATCACAAATGTATATTGGCCTTCTTGTAAAGTAACCGTTATTCTTGTCAGATTTTAATGAAACTGGAATTTTCCTGAGAGATTTTCAAAAAATACTCAAATATCAAATTTCATGTCATTTATTTCATAATTTTATCTTTTTATATTCAAGAAATATTTTTTCGTGAACAATGTGCTAAATTTTAAATGCCATCCGAATCATTTAAAGTTTAAAAGAATTTAATACCTTAAAGACTGCCTGAGGGGCCTACTTCAAGTAAACATCATAGTCATGTTTATGTCCTTAAAGATTCACAATCTTGTTTTATTTTGCCATAAAACTGTGACTCAGGGCTCTTTTCTAGAGTCAAGTGACCAGGACATAAAATAAACCATTCACCTGAGATTAGTACTGAAGTTAAAAATGCATGGAGCTTTACCTCCACTCTCTCATACACCTTCATGTTATGGTGGTTATTAAGCACTGAAACAGCTTTACTTTTTATCTATCAAGTACTGTAAGACTGTGGTTATGTTTGTAACTGTTGTGTTTATGACAGTGGGACAAAGTATTGTGTGACACGAGACCTCCAACCACTGACATGTTATCACTCATTCACCTACTGGGATAATTATGTTGTCTGTGGTGGTGGTGGTGGTGGTGGTATTCCATTTACTCAACTGAATTTATCATTAGTTTTCTAATCTCCCATTCTGGCTGGTCTTAATATCTTCAGAAAATTTGTATGAATAATTTTCAGATAATTGAAGAATAAAAATGAAGCACAATCATCCTGTTTTCATGCCATGAACATGATGGTTTTAATACTTGGTGAATTAGACAATGACCATTTTGGATTGATTAATATTTTATCTTAATCATGTACTTACATTTGAAAGTTGGCTGATTAATAATTTGAGTGTACCAGATTTATACAATCTGATAAAGAGAGTGCAAGTTGTGATTAGGAAATGGGTTAGAATGCTGATTATGATGCACTTCCCTTACCATGTCATATTTATCCTGCAGATTTCATCTCATAGCTTGCAAGGTTACACCCTTGTTACCACTTTTATAACAGGTTTCTTTTTTGAAGAGCATTGACTAATAATTCACTCTGAACATGCCATGGAACTGTAACAAGTGTGTCGTACATAACCAAAGAATGAATTATGAGTTCATCACAACATCTTTAAACAAATTATTAGTGAGACATGAATAACATAAAATTATTAGTGATTAACTGCCTTAAGTCTGCTTGATAATGGAGACCATTGATGATTGCTTAAGATGCATGTAGTCTTGGCTATTGTGTTCGTGCTCTCTGCTGTTGTGTAACTGCTAATGTTACAAAGAAATTTGTGGTGTATTGTGAGATCCTACACAACATGTTGCAAGGTATGAAATATGCATAATTTTTGTTACTAAGCATAATAATTAAAAAGTACATATGGGAAAGACAAAATAAATGAACTGGAAGCAATCAATAAGGAGAAGAATGTAGACTAAAATGGATGGGAATTAATTAATTTAATGAGGGTTTCAAACATAGAAGTAACTTGGTAAAACACAGCAATGGTGATATGGTTGTTGAAGGAGTGGAAAAACTAATATTGTTAGGTAGTTGATGTACATGGAGCTAATGAAGTTAGGGAGACTGTAATACATACATCTGAGGCTAGTGCCTGTGACATGATTAATATTCAGATGTTGAGGAGGTATAAATCACCAGCTTTTGGTTAAATTCCACCTGAAGTAAAATGTAACTTTCTTGAGATTCATGATCTTGATTCTGTTTGGATTAAGGATGTTTTCACAGCAGTGGAAAGAATCTGTTATTATATCTGTTTATTAAAAGAGTAACAGAATTGACTGTGGTATTTGTCATGACGCATTACTGTCATCAGCCACAAACAGAATTTTATCAAGTTTGTGTTGAGAGAATATTGTATATGCGTTATGGGGATTATCAGTAGAGGTTTTGCCATAGTAGTAGATTCAGGTCTGATATTTTGTGTTTGTCTTTTGGTGTAGAGAAATTTGGAGGACAGTGGGACAGTGTTTCAGCTGTTTATAGTTGTGAAGTAAGCCTTTGATTTAGTTGGAATTGAAGTATTCATACAGTAATGATATTGAATTCAGTGTACTCATGAAGTTAGTTTGGTCCATTGAAATGTTAAAGAGTCCTGTTGACAGTCTTTTTAGGTAATGCAGTAATCACAGTGAAGGTCAGAGTTTCACTTGTGCATTTCATGTGAAAAGTGGCCAGAAAGGGCATACTTTGTTGCCATTTATTACTACATTAATTTGGAGTACACCGTTAGGGAGGTTCAAGAGGACCAGGGGATTGAATCTAAATGGGACATGAATTTCTGATGTTAATTTGTTGGGGAAAGATGTGACTACCACAAAGAAAATATAGAAGCTTTATGTTTCATACTAGTGTGGGAGTTAGTCAAGAAGTGAATGCAGAGAGATTGAAGTAGGTGTTGATATCTCATAATTGGAATGCGAATGCAGAGAGATTTAAGTAGATGTTGATGTCTCATAATTGGAATGTGAGACAGGATTATAGTAGCTTATAAGAGCTTTGCAAATGTGGGATAGTTAAAGATTGGGGAATGACAGTTAAAAATAAATATTGTATTCCTGTAAAAGATAGGAGCACATTAAAGTGAATCAGAATAACTGTCTGTAATAATTCTAACCGCCCTTGGTTCTAGGATAACATTAGGGTAAAGAGTAAGCTGGATCCGAGAAACTGTGTTAGGCAAGGTACGGTTTATAACAATGCTTGGGATGGTAATTATTGTTTGTCACATTTGAAACTTCACACTTCTGCTTGATTCAGTGTGATGTTGATGCCTTGTGAAAGCATTATGAACATAGAGTGTTCTTGTTTGCATATTTTTACATTCTATAAATTACATTCATCACATTGACAGATTAAGGATTGAGATGGTAATTTTCCTTATGAAGGGAGACAAGAAATTGTGAAAACTGTATATATATTTTTTTCAGTACCTCTGGTGACTCACTTTACCAGATCCTCGACCTTCCCAAAACTGCCACTGCAGATGATGTGAAGAAGACTTACCGGCGATTGGCACTTAAGTATCATCCTGACAAAAATCCAAACAATCCTGAAGCAGCCGAAAAGGTGAGACTGGCTATGTGCAAGTTGTGATTATTTTAAGTGTACTTAATGGGACAGTATTATGAACTGTATTAAAGAAACTGTCCAAAATCCCCCCCCCAGTTTATGGAGCAGAATTGGCAGTGTAGTGTACATTACAGAATGAGATAAATAGGTTTCACTAATTAAGTGACTAGATGGACACACAGAGACAGTATACCTTGAAGTTGTGTCTGCACCACTGTCTGTTGAGGAGGCTTTCACTTAGTTATTGGTGTTGTTTTGTAGTCCCTTTAATATAGTGAAGTTTTACTTTGAGGAAAGTCACCCCCGTTTTATTAATCAAAGTATCAAATATGTATAGATACACTGGTACGTAATGCGGCTACTCTGTAAGTTAAGTACAACCTGATAATGGCGAAGTAAAGTGGCTGAAACATGTAGTTGATACATTCTAAGACCTGATAATATAACATAGTTGTGTTCTGACTGTATATCTATACATATTTGATACTTTGTAAAGTGAAGTCATACCTTTACACTTCACATTTCACCATCAGTTACTGTTCCAGTTTTATTCATTTTCTGTTATTGTTTGATATTTTGAACATCACAGCTGTCTGTCACTCCCATCTTTCCTCTCCTTTTACTTGTCTGATTATCAGCTTGTGTGTTTGACATTCCTGGTCACTGTCTTGCAGTTTTAGGTCCTCATGGCAGCATGTATAGGCTTTTGTTTTTGTACCTAAGCACACTAGTTTATTTCAGTTTTGCTATGTATCCGATCTGATACAGAGTGTAGCTTTTCATTGCCAGCGTTTACTTTGTTCTGTGAATTAGGGATTTTGCTAATAAGCCCTCACCTTATCCATTCCTAAGAATAAGCCACCTCAGCAGAGACTGTCTCTGATGAACAGTGCAACACACATACACCAATAAGGACCTAATATATGCAGCCACACCACCACCATATTAACCACACACCGATGTATTTTAATGGACTGTTTTAACAACCGTAATTTTAGTAAGCATGTATTAATGCGCTCCCTGATGATAGTGTAAATACACCGAAACATGTCGGAGCTGTTTTAATATAAGTTTTAATGTAAAGTTTAATACTGTTTTTTAAGACACTCACTAGTGCATCAGTTGGTGAAGAAATAAAACTTTGATAATTTGTAAGGATTTTCCACTCTATGCTGCATAATATCCTGAAGTTCACAGGTCTCCTCTACTTGGCAGCGGAAGCCTGAAATCATGTGTTTTATTGTCCTATTTTGTTAACTTTGTTCTGGTGAGCTACTGGTTTAACCTTTGCTTGACATCACATATTGGATGTGTGCCATTTTGTTCTTGTTCATTTGTGCTGTATGCCAGTCCCTGTTAGTGTGTTTCTGTGCATTTTTATTGTCTCCATTGTGTTGTTGATCACTTGTGAATGGGTGTAATGTGCAATATATTTCACAGTTCTCATGTAAGGTTTGAAGACTCGAGTCTCCTGGGATGTGTGCCATGTAGGTGGATGAGTAGGTACAGACCATTCCATTCTGTGGAATCTGTATCTGCGTAGCATACTTTTAGTATATAAACCTAATTTTTTTAACACTTCCGAATAACTCTACTCTCAAACTTGCTTAAGGTAATCACTATTTCTTTTATTTGTTCTGTGTTAGTTATTGAGAGAAGTGTGAATAATTATGTTTTTTGCATGATTTCTTTGCAGTTCAAAGAAGTGAATCGTGCGCACAGTATTCTGAGTGATTTGACAAAGCGTAACATCTATGACAACTATGGTTCTTTAGGGTTGTATATTGCAGAGCAGTTTGGAGAGGAAAACGTCAACGCTTACTTCCTAGTCACATCTGGCTGGTGCAAGGTAAGATTCATCTATAGCCTGTATGGTAGAGCATTTACATTTTTATGTACATGAAAAGTCAACCTGAATGAGATGACACATATGCATATAGAAATGGGTACCCTCTGTGTAATTTCTGATACATTATATTCTTGCAATTGAACCTGTCTCAAAATAGGAATATTTATGCTAGTTGTGTTACAAGCCAATGGCATACCCAGGAATTTTGTTCAGGGGGGTTCAACAAATTCAGTTGAGGACAGAGGAGAGAGAGAGAATGGGGATCTGGGGGCGGTAGCCCCCTAGTCAGGGGTTCTGGAGACAGCTGTAATTTGGTACAAGAAATTTCATTTCATATAGTAAACATTTTCTTAATTTTTGGTACTTTAAGACTATTTATGATGACAACCAATTTATTTGTCATTGCTAATGTAAAACAATTGCATACCTAGGTAGTTTTAGAATTTTACTGCCTTTTTCCCAAACATCTTGGGGTGGTGGCATCCTAAATTCAGCAATTTTTAACAGTTTTCACAATCAGGTTGAGTTTGGCATGATTTTGGAGGGCCTTCGGAATTTTGGGTGGGGTGGGGTTGAAACCCCCCCCTGCAAACCCCCCCTTCCCCCCTGGTATGCCACTATTACAAGCATTTCTCTGTAACTGGAAAGCAGTATGCATACAGTAAAATAACTGAGGTTTTATAGTTGATGTGATCATGCTGGAATGTTTCTTAAGCAGCTAGAGGAATTCTGGGCAGGACATATAAAACCTACATTATAACTCCAAACATTTTTAGTCTTACAGATATATTACTATTACCATTATTATCATTATTTTAGTGAAGACTCAGTATGTAAATACAGAATTTATACATTCAGTTTATGAGGCGTGGTGAAAGTTTCATACCATTGTCATCTTTGTTAATGTTGATGTACTAACAGTATGAAATATGTGATGTATAGGTATATGTATGATATCTTTCTTTATCAAATTTGGTGAGCAAGTAGGCTCAAGTGTTACTCGTCAGGCTTGTATTCAGGAGCTACCCAGTTAAGTCTTGTCTGGCACTCTGTCTTGGTGACTAATGTTTTTCATTGTTTGTGTCAGTCCCACCAGGCAGTTGCTGGTATAGAACCTTAAATTAGGCATAACTCTTGCCTTCCACAGCTTTCCCAATTTTATTTGGGGTTATCATATCGCTTGAAGTTACGTAGTCTCACTGACAGTGTCATTAAATAAAGTGCAAGGAAATAATACATAGATTTTGTATGCCTAGCTGCAGTATGGCTGCCATATTGCTCTTATATTTTGCAGTAATTATGTTGTTTCATGTTTTTGTAAGTTATGTCACAATAGGTATGCCTCTTCTGGGATATTATGCGGCATATAGTGGTAATTCCTTACTGACATTTCAGGAAAGCCTATTGGTCCCATCTTCAAAGGTCAAAAAAATCCAAGAATATTTTTCTTGGTATTCTTTACTTGGATTTCTTCACCTGTATAGATTGGGCTGATTGGTGTCCTGAAACGCTGGTAAGGAATTACCACTATATGCTGCATAATATCCCAGAAGAGGGCAGATTTCATCTACTTAGCAGTGGAAACCTGAAATCATGCTTGTTCACCTGTATGGGGAGGCTACTCTACATCACATCCAAAAATTTGAAAGATTTTAAATCAAGAGAGCAAAATTTCTTACATTGCTGTCCTCTCCTGCATTGCAAGGACCAAAATACCCCATTTCCTACAATTCCACCATCACACCAGATTGTGAGCCACCACCAGAATCTACACATACTTTTCTTCTTGGATTTATTGAACTTTGAAGATACCGATAGGTTGTCCCTAAACATCGGTAAGGAATTACCACTACATGCTCCATAATATCCCAGAAGAGCACAGATCTCTTCAGCTTCATGGTGGATGCCTGAAATTACACATTGTATCACAGTACATCATTTCAGGATCTTAAAATGAGTGGTGCAAATGTTTTTCCCATCTGACAAGTCATGCATGCACCTACAAAGTGGTGATCTCATTACTGTACTTTTATCAGCTAAGGAAGTAAATTGGGCTGATAAGGATTTTATGGCTAATTGTCTTCATTGTCACTTGGATAGATAAATGAACACCCACGAAACCATTTCGTATTGAACTGTGTTCGGTTCTGTGATGAGATTATAAATCTCACATTATTCGATGCTTTTTTATCTGTTTAATGAAAAACTGCTGTTGTCAGTATGTTGATCACTTTAACTGTTAGTAAAGTTTTGGTAGGGTGATGGTAATTGTAAGTTGCCCTTGCACACCATATAGAGAAATGAAGGTATAGCTATGCTCATTTTTAATCTCTGCGTTAGATGGCGATGAGTGGTCATTTTCAGGCCATGACTGCATTTCTGCAAGGTACGTTTCTTGTTCCTCCAGTACCCATCAGACAGGAGGGTTGGTGGACTCGAGGTCTGATCTGGACACTTTGGAGTAGAGGAAAATCTCATGTTCCTGTCTGGAATCAAACCACAGTTTCTCAGACATCCAGCCTGTAACTTAGTCACTGTTCTAGCTATGCTGCCCCAGCTGTTTGTCAGTGACCAGACTGCATTTCAGGAAGTGGGATTTAATGTTTCTAAAGAATTTTTCTAGTAACATGAGGCTTGTCACAACTTTTAATCTTATCATGAAATTGTTCTCTGAGTAGACTGAACAGTGGTGCACAGTTCAGTATTTCCTAGAAAAGTATTCTGTCCTGTGAGCTGTTGCTACTGTTCTTGTTGGATTTCATTTAGTTGCAGGAAGTCAAATTTTTGTAAATTTGCAGCATTGTTATCTCTTGAGAACTTAAATTTTTCGAACTGTTTTACTCGTAATATAGGAATGTATTAATAAATGTATGGGCATTTTTTCAGACTATAGAAATATACTACTTTTCCATAAGTTACTGGACTAATAGACATTAGTAAGCCACAGGACATATTACACCTTAATTGCATGTGTTTTCAGTTATATTTTGAAAAACAAAGTTCTGTAGACCTGAAACAGGAATACAGCCCCATTTGGAAGTGAAAGGACATGTTCCACAGGTCTAGATCTGGTTCTTGTTCTGGAGGGGCCTCACTGGTCCACTTAAATTGGGAGATGAGTCTTACCTGGACCACTTGCACTGGCAGTTAAGAACATGTATAACAGGAATTTGGCCCAAGTCCCAAGGTTTACAGACCTCAACCTAATGATCCACTTGATATGATGATGAGCCTCTGGTCCTCAGGACTGGCAGATGAGTAGTCCCGTGACAGGGATAGGCTGCTTGGTATGCATGTACCATTTTAGTTTGATTCTATGCCTTGTGCCTTTGAGAATAAAGGAAATCAATGGTCATAAACCTGTGGTATCCCTGAGGTTGCTCCAAGAGCTTGCTGAATTTGCTTAGATTTACAGTAAGTCTTTCTTATCCAGTCAGCACTTGGTTTCTTCTGTTACCCCATATTACTACTCCAGGAAGAATGGAATGTGAATATGTTCAGAATAGTTCTCATCATTAACTTTTTTCAGTTAGTGAGACCCAAAATACACCTGTTAGCATGTGGGGATTTACTTTTTTTTTTTAATTTAAGAAGGAATCCTTGTATTTAAAATCATTGTGCATCAATGAAGTACAGCAAATAATGGGATGCAATAGTGACTGTAGTGAATGAGTTATACTAAGTAGGATGGATGGATGGATGGATGGACACTCCCAGATTTGATTCTTGGCAAGGACAAGAAGTTTTTCTCTTGGTGAAAATGTATAGACTGAGATGAAACCAGCCTTCTATTCAGTGGGTAATGGAGGCTTCCCAGGGGTAAAGTGGCTGGAGCATGAAGCTGACCACCTGTATCTAATACTGAAGTTAAAAACAAGTGAAGCTGTACCGTTTTTCCTCCATGTGCCATTGTGACATGTGTAGGAACTTATTCAGTTACTACCTTTTATTTTTCCGACGATTTTATCTGGTTCATTTCCACGCACTGATCTCACTATTTCAGATAAAGACCAACAAGTGCACACACATTAACGCCACCTCATTGACACTGTAACACTCCGACATGTTTCAGCCCTCAAAGAGCCACCCTTAGGGGGTACAACTGATACATTTCAGAAGCAAGGTCAACAAAATGAGTTACCATTAGCGGCTGCATAACATATTATACGCTGCTCACTAAGTTGAATTTTGCATCTGGTAACTCATTTTGTTGGTTGTGCTGTTGAAAAGTATCATTTGTACTCGAGGATGGCGTGTTAAAGGCTGAAACATGTAGGAGTGGTATAGTGCAAATGAAGTGGTGTTAATAATATATGTTTGCAATTGTCGGTCTTTATTTGAATTAAAAATTTTCCACAGCTGTCTCACCAAGGGGACTATTAAGTCCTGCCATAGCATTTTCTGGGAGAACTTGAAAAACCACGAGAATTGCATGTGTGGTTCATATTCAAACTGGATATGTCAGAAGTGTTACAGCTTGAGCCAGCTTTCCATTGATTGTCATAGAATAGAATATAACATTAATAATAAAATTCATATAATTGGAAGTATGTAAAAGGAAAATATGTCCTCATAGGTGCACTTTGAATCTTTGTTACTTGTCATTTGGTTGGAAGTGAGATATCTCACTGACAGATAGTATACTGTTCTGTCTGAGTGCAGAGCAACCTATATTTTCATCATTGGAATTTATAAAATAATTGTTCTTGATTTTGCAATGATGGAAACTTCAAAGTGTTGAGTGTATGTTAGTGAATGAGGCTCACAGTTGCCAAGATGAAAAAAATGAGTATGGTGGATTGGTAGAATGATGCTGAGAGGGGGAAAACCAGAGTACTCAGGAAGAAACCCATCCAATTACAATTTTATCCATCACAAATCTTACATGAACTGGCCTGGGATTGAACCTGGGCCTATTTGATGAGTTGTCATGGCCTTACAATCTCAATTTGTGACTGAAACACACAACACTGAGGGGTAGTTCAAGGAGTTCCAGATTGTTGTCCGTTTGAAGATCTGGTACAAGAGTCATTGACTTGAGATTGTTTGTTACGTATTCAGCATCACATTATCGTTTGATAAGAGAAAGCAGAATCTTACTTTACTATCACCAGTCACCTTGTAACTGAAGCATGCTGAAAAATTCATAATATATGTAACTTTTAACAACATTGGTTTTAATTGTGGATGTACTGAAATGTTACAGGCGCTTATAGTGTTCTGTGGCATCATCACTGGCTGCTACCTGTGTTGCTGTTGCTGCTGTTGCTGCAACTTTTGTTGTGGCAAGTGCAAACCTCGACAACCAGAGGATTCCGGGGACTACCATACCTTACATGTACGTCTGGAACAAACACAAAGCACTGCTTGACTGAATGCTGAGTATTGGAGTGGTTGATTATGATTCTTTCACTTGGTACCTCCCTGTCGTCCAGTACATTAAAGTTAAACTGAATGAGTACAGACAGCAAAAGCATAGTGTTTTGTTAGTTCTCATAAAACTGCACACAGTATAAGTCCATATATGCTTATTGCCAACAGCACTGATCTTCCACCGTAAAGGTCAAGATTCACTTTGGTGGTACAGGTGAACTCATTTTTGCAAGTTTATATATTTTCATAATGTCCAGTTTCTTTTCTCTTCCATTTCACCATTTTTAACCATCTCCATACTGGTGGTTTCTATAGTAACAGCAAGTGTAGGTCATTAGTCAGGAATTGTTATTCTGTGAACCCTGATAATCTGTGTTTAGTGGTGCAGAGTGATCAGATTTTAACTGAATGATGTTACTAAGAGTCTTCTGTTTTGTAGCACACGATGTGGATCCAGTACAGTTGTAAGATACTGTACATTCTCTTACAGTTACAGCTGTGAATTTTTGAAATGAATATGGCATTTGGGTTTTACTGGTTTGGCTTTAGCACATCTCAGTATCATTACTTTCACTGCTAACACCATTCAAAACATACAAATGATAATGGAGCACATGTGATCATATATCGATTGTTGATACTGATTCTGAAGAAGTGTCCCACATACGACCAATAATGAATCTGCACTTGATTTGTCAGAAGGCAGTCAGTCTCTCCAGACAGCAAACTAAACGAAAGCTGCTTGTGAGATTGTAGTTATCAGCACAGAAAAACATCCCCAGTTAATTAATGAAGATTTGAGATATCATTACAGTGATCTGTACTCAACTGCATGACAAAAAAATTCAGTGAGTTGCCCAGTAATTTCTATTCTGTCATTATCTTGCACTAATATGCTCGTAAAACAAATATTTTCCCCAAAAATTGATGCCAAGGATGGAGTCTTAACAGTATTAATTGTTATGTTATGTAATATTTGTAGTGCTGTCTTTCAGCTGATTATACCCCTAGTTTATCTTTGTGTCTGGTGTTCTAATTGAAAGATATGAGCAACTAATATAGTGGGGTTCCTTTGTGTGTTGAAATGGTAACAAAATCACATTGTTGTACTTAGCTTTTCACAGCATATGTCCATTGTGTAACCTTGGCTGGTAGTGGTTTATCTATGTCATGTATTGAGGCTGTTCAAGTATTCAAGCTTACATTGAATCTACAATCAGACTGAAAGGCAAATGCATTGTATGCCAAAGTGCTGGAACAGCTACATCGTACAACGTGGTTAAACTTAAAACCCTCATGTTACACAGCATTACATTTGTTGCACTTGAATTTAAATTGTTGTCTTGCTGAGCCTGCTGAATGACATTGTGTTATGCTGTTGTAGTCTTCAGTTTGCATCACATTGTGTTGATCTTGAGAGAACTGCATGGGGAATATACTGTACAATTATGTGTAATGGATTTTACTCTTAGCTTACTCACAAAATGAAGATTTTCATTTGATTAGATCTTTGAAATCCTATCAGTTTTTGTGGGCTTAAATCTCTGAAATTTAGTTCTTTCAGGAAATATACTTTGTAACTTTTGAATAGGCCGTTCAGTGCCTTTTGTAATTGGGTGACTGAGAATTGTTTCTGGAACTGGTATACTGCGAAGCTTAGAAACAGAGGAATATCAGATAAGGGATTCATCTTCTGGAAGAATGTGTACATATTTAAAGTGCCATCAGATGGTCATTGTTAGTCTCTGTTCACCTAAGGCGAAAGAAGAGTATCCATTTCTGATTGGGGACACCCACTTGGCAAGTTATATTAATGCAATGGTAGGACAGTCATGAGATTGATAGTTTCTGATGGATATATATTGTAATGTGAAAACTGAATCACTATCTTAGTATTCTGAATGTTCCCAGGAAAAGCTCTCCACACATAGCTGGCCTTGGATGAAATTCAAAATCTCTGAATTGATAGTTCCTTATTTTACTTGAGTTCACCAGGTCAATGCAAATATGTTTTCTGAATTCTGATGGGATTAACTTAAAATGGTGGGTGTTCAGTGTTGTGGGCATTCATTTAATCTGTTCTGTTGATGGTGCATATGTACACTAAAAACAAGTTTGAAAGTAATAACCTGTCTTCTGGGAAATCAGAAGAAATGTTTCATAAAGTTTAGTGAAATGAATAAATGCCAGTACAGATTAAGGTGTGCATACAACACAACTCTAATGTACTAGGTTCATAATGGAAATCATTTTTGTACAGGTGTAATCCATTTCATTTTGCTTTTTTAGTTCATTTTTTGTATTTATAACCCAAATGCTCCTCTTTAGGTGTTTCCAGAGTGTTCTGTGTCACCTTTGCAAATGCTGTAGTTTAATTTTGTGTTATATCTTGGTTACAAATACGTATGTTTAATTTTGTTTTATTAGTCTTTTTTCTAGTTTATTTGTGTTATTTTGGGACAGAGTTGAGTTTTGCTATCATTATTGATCTGTTCATAGAGGAACCCTGCATCAGGGCCTGCTGGAGCAGTGGTAACATCCCAACCCCGGGCTGCAGCAAAGGTGCGCATACATTGTTAGTTTTTTTGATCCTGTCCTACATTCCTCTTTATTTTGCAATTTTCCCAACATATTTAATTTTTTTTCTTCTTCTTCTTTTTTTTCTTTTTTTTGTCATGGAGAAGACAGTTATGTTAAAAGGTTTTAGCTATAAATGTGTTACATTTGTAGCTTTATGGAGGTGAAATCTGTTGACAGTCTTTTGGTATGCGACATTGCTATTTAATTTGGTAGGTAGATGCCCATGTATAAGACGAATCTGCTCCCTCTATCTTCAGGTTAGAGGTGTTGCTGTGTGAGCCTCATGTGGCACTTTTACAGAATTTTGAAGATATTAATATAGAGGAAACTGAACACTGCATTATATATGCTAGCTATTCAGTATTGTGCTAAATAGTTTTTCGTGTTAGTTCCTTTGCAATGGGCTTGGTGTTTTTACTGAGGTATAACCATTACTTGTGGTTTAATTCCTTTATTAGGTATCAAAATTATACATTTGGCAGATAGGACAGATTTGTTTCAAATTAGTAATTTAGTTTAGGGTGGAAAGGAAGTTGTAATGAGTCTGTATAGCAGCTTAGAGGGGGCAGAGACAGAGAGAGAGTTCAGGTCAGGTATAATGAGCTAGGAAGTTTGCTGTTTGTCAATATCAGAACTAATAGTTAGGGAACTTTCTGGAACAGTTGAAATTGTGTACTTTGACAGCTTCTGGACATCTTAAATCTTGCTGAGGCAGATATGTTAGTCACACTTGCACAATAAGAAAACGTAGTAGGACACGTATAGGGGTTCATGCGAATTATGTCACAGGAAACAGGATTGAGTAAATAGCAGCCAATGGAGATAACATGTTTAAAATTTTGACTTTTGGACCTATTAGGGCATAGTGGAATTTAACAGTTAGCCAGTTGGTAACACTGAGAAAATTGAACAGGGGATGAATTAGAAAAGTGCAGGTTTGTAAACTGAACACGAGTAGCATGCTGTGTGCCCAGGACATGATAAGTTGTGTTTAAGTTACAACAGTTTGATAAACGATTAGCCAGTTTAAAATGTGTGGTTAGAGCATTGAAATTAAGTGTGGTTGTTGGGAAGGGAACATATTGCACAATTTGCAATAATTACTGAATAATAGAGCACATTTGGCATAGTGGACCCAATACAAACAAAAAGTGCACCAAGTTTCAATGTCGCATCTGTACACATAAACATCTGTAACATCAAAATTTTGTTAAATAATACAAAAGAAAAATTTTATTGTGCCCAGTTATTTGTGCAATTCCATCTGTACTGCTTAGAACACTTACATTCCCTGAGATTAAGATGTGCAAAGTGGCTGAGGAGCTGAGATGGGTTATTGGGATTTGTTGTGGATTTACTCAAGCTCTGCAGTAGATTAAAGGATAGTCCTCGAAATTGATCATATTTTCTCCCATTTCCCTCTAATTCACTAGTAATTGTTACCGTCATTTTTGACACATGATGGTACATAATATGTATAGTTACAGCATCATTAAATGAACAGTGAAACAGAATTGTAGGAAGTTTAGCAGTTTAGTTTTCCCTTATGATATCACTATTTGTGTGATAAAATTACTGTAATTAAAAATTAGGAAGTTTTATTTACGCTTTAAAGTAAAGAAGTGGTCATAATATGGAGCAGTGAGGTGTTGCGCTACATAGTTCTCATTTGTTACACCATAGAAATTTTGAAATATTGTTGTAGAAGTTTTGAAATATTATTGTAGATGAAACGTTTATTTTTATTGGCAGCATCTACTTGAGCCACTAGAAACATATGCACTGTTAATTTACTCATATATTGACAGATGTTATATTTTATTTTGTATGCTGTTTTGATCATTCAAGTTTCAGTTTGTGAACACCTCCCCCTCCCCCATAGTTTTTGTATAATTTTTGATTACCTGTTCTGTGTTTCACATCCACCTTCCTAGTCCTGTCTGCAACTTAGATATAGACAATTCTGGGGGCTGAGTTCCAGCACATGGTGAGTCGCTGCCATCTTCATTTCCAGGTATTGTGAGAATACTTCTGTATTTCTGTCTTTGTTGTTTGTGTGTTGCTGAAATGTATGCACATGTATGGTCTTTTATTAATGTGGAGTCTGCATCCCTTCAATGAACTGTTGTACTTGGCATTGCTGAAACTTGCTCCTTCAGATTCTTATGTAGTGTCAAGGACATCTGGCCATGATTACTGTCCTTTATGATGTTGGACGTTAGGTAGAGATGTACTGATTCTTGAACTGAAAGGATATTTCATTGTACACTAATGCTGGGGGAAGAAAAGGTATGTATCCCTGAAATGAATGAGTGTAACATATTACTTATACTTAATGAGTACATACTAATCATGAGATTGTTACTCCAGACACAGTGTAATTAGTGGCAGAAGGGGTAAGCAAAACCTTTCACTTCACTGCATAAATCTATATAGAACATCCATTCCTTGTCATATGTTTCTGCATTAAGCTGTGTTTGAAGGTTGCTGAGAGTCTGGTAGCTTCACGCAAGCATGTGTGTAATCACTGCAAATCCACAAGATAACTTCTGCTGCTGCCACGTTTAGTTCACTGTGGTGCATTTCATTTGTTTGTACCAAAGGTGTGAAATCATCACATTTTCTTGTTTTTAGATTCATTCCCTCATATATGTCATATGTGTTAGAAACACTGCCTGAACAAGTAATGTTGTAGTAGGACTACATATTTCTGGAAATCCCACAGAGGAACTGTATTAGATTTTCTTTGGGGGAGGTGGGTGTGTGGAGTTGGTGGTGTGGTGGGTTGAGTGTGGAGGAATCTTATAGATACACTTTTGATAGGGATTAAGAGATTCCTTTATGAAGTATTTGGGTATTCGCAATAGAGAACCTTTCTGCTTAGTAAAAAATTTTGGTGCATATGGTGTAGACAAAACTTGAGTAAGATATAGGGTAATGTTGCTCTTGTGACTGTTACAAAGCAGTTTAATAAACACATTTTCAGGATTACACAACTCCTGTATGTTGAAAATCAAGTACAAATACATTGAAGGTATCAGAAGAGAACTTATCACAATAGAGATGCAAAAATTATCTATTATGGCATAGTCTTTAACACCATATATTCATAAAATGTATTTGTTAAATTCAGTTGACATTTTTTAAAGAGTCACTAAATTATAACATCTGTGTACTCTTGATTAACCATGTGGGGATTCTCCATGCATGATTGCAAGTTGTTAATTACTAATGATGGAGGTGGGAAATAACATGATTTTGTGCCAAGTCCTTCAACAAAATTCTCAATACAAGCAACAATCACAGATTATTTACAAGGTGGTTCAAATATGACCGGGACTGATTTGTGTGTAAACAAGCCGCACTGCGCAGCAGCTGTGCGACCTTGAGAGAGTGAAGCCATAACCTCCACCCTCCCTCCTGCTCGCGTTAGAACCTGTTCAGTCCTGTCTGGGAGTTGCTAGAGTGATGAGCAATTATGGTTACAAAAAAAAATCAGTCCGGGTCATATTTGAACTACCTTGTACATAAGCAGTAAGCATCTGCTCGTAAGCTGTGTATGTATTATATATATAAATAAAGAAATTGCAGTTTTATTTTGTTTATGGCTTAGTAAAGTATGTGTTTTAGATTAGTCATGTTTCTCGATTATCCGTTCAACCCCCTCCACACCATCATGGCAGATAATCGAGAGTACACTGCAATTTATTTTGCTGAGTGACATTATTGTGTGCTTTGCTGTAGAAATTACAGACAGAATTAGTAAATTGTGCTTGTAGGTGCTGTGTAAAGACAGCATGGTGTGATACGAAGTGTGCTTGTTGTGCAGGGGTTAGTTGCTTTGTAGAACTGAGGTGCCTGTCATTTTGGACTGCAGATACCAGATCTGTCAAACACTTCATTCTTAATTTCAAGTGAGACCCACCCACCTTGCCTACTCTTTTCTTGGATTCCTACAAATGTCTTGAACATCATTCTAATTTCAGGCATTGTTAAAAGTGCAAACATACATGTTTATTCTGTATGTAATTACTAGAAGGTTTTCATTGCCTGAAACGGGAAAATGTAAGTAGAATTTTTATATGTGAATATATGGGAAAGAGAATGTAGTAATTTCACTGATATAATGATGTACAGACATAGCAATCTACTAAAATGTTCTTGGACTGTTGACTATTTCATAGCCAGCTCATAAATTAGCATTTCGGATACCTCCATTGCTTCATCAGGGTCGAGGAGGTGAGTAACCACCATTAACAGAAACACACATCCAGTTTGATGAGGCCAGGACTCCATGAGAGTCATAGTGTCGATTATGGTGGTGGTGATGTCCCAATTTGTCTGTTCACTTGGTCTTCCTAACTGTCTCCCTAGTCAACCAATCAGCAGTCAAGTTGGGTGATGACCTCTTCTAGTTCATGTGTGATCCCTGCAATTGAACATGGATAACAATTCCTCATTCATTGATTAGTTTCCAGCTCACTGTTCCCTGTGATCTCTGTGAGGCTTTTCATTTTCTTTGTTCATGTCCCATGGAGTTCTAAGTGTGTGGGGCTCCATGCTGAACTCAGTTTGAACCATTCTCTACTGGAGATCTTAGGATGTGTGTATTGTGTTGCTTCTTTGACCAGTCTGTCCATATAGCCTGATGTTCTGGCTATTACCTCAATATCCTGAAACATTAACTCACCCATTTCAGTACTGTGCTTTGCATCTGTGTTGATATGTTTCCCCTGTCCACACCATGAAGGAGTGTTAGGAGAAATGGAGGTATAGCTCCACTAATTCTTAACCTTGGCACTAGAATGGTGTCAGTGGTAAACTTTATGCCCTGGTTGCTTTATTACCAGGAAAGAAGTATGCATTGTGTAAGAGGCTGGGATGGTCCCAGAGCCAGTCTGGATGTTTTTTAGAAGAGAAAAATATTTTTTCTATGCCAGGATTCAAACTGCAGATCGTTCAGTTTGTAGCCTGTGTACTGTCAGCACTGTCTCAGCTTGCAATGACTATGTAAATGCTGTTCAGAAGTTGCAAAAACTATTGTAATTCTTCCACTCAGTGTACCCAAACAATTGTGATCCATGTATCTGTAGCAGTACATTGATTTTTTTATGTCTGTAAAAATGTGTTGGTTTATGGTGACCTTGTTCAGTGTCAGTCATTGACACTGTTCTGTGTAGTAGGTGGCTACAGCTGGGGAAAGCAGTTATCCTGTAACTACACTTTCTCTCTTGCGTGAAAGTAAGTGTGTGTTAACGAGGAGTAGGTCTTGCACACCTGTTCTGGACTGTTTTTCCAATAGCCATTAACTATTTGGTGGGACTGTAGTTACAAAGTACACCATGTCAAACCTGAACACAAATCTATATCCTGCAAGTGATAATTTGTTATTACTATACAAAGTCAGTGGAGGGTTTTGTGTGATGTTACATGTGTGCTATTAATGTTGCCAGCGATCCTGTTAAATGCTTTGCCGAACCTGTATGTTAGTGTGTGAAATGCACCTACAGTTTGTCATATTGGTATGTTCGTGTATCTTTGGTTTTCCACATAGTTTTAGTGGTCCTGTATCGCTTAGAATTGAAACCTTTGGACATCACTTCCGCAATTGCTGATCTCTTTTTCAGTCTGATCGTATTGTGCTTTGTTGCTTTGGTCAGAACGTTGTAATTCTGATCCTTCAAATAATCTTCCAGTCTATGTACAGTTTGTTGTTATAACTGGGGCATTGCCTTTTTTTTTAGCTGGTAGGTGTGTGTCACTGCTTTCTCAGAGGTTCTTCATTGCTTTTCATTTGTCATTGCATGTGTATATCTTGTTGGTTTTGATTGTGTTACTATATGACACATTTCATGTTGAATCTTTTTCACTAACTGAGGTAGGAGATAACACTGTAATTGATTTGGGATTAACTATGTGGGAAAAGTTAACGTCTATATTCAGTGTGGTTATTATGGCTGGAACCAGTGCATGGTCTTAGAGGGTAGGGGGGGTGTGACTGCTGAACATGATTTCACATTCTGTTTAACCACAGAGCCAGTGAGGAAAACAGATTCAGTGGATGGATTGAGCTTGAGTCAGGATGCTGTATTTGGTATAGTGACTATACTAAGGCCTCCACAATCCAGGTTTTGAATAGAGATTTTCTCTTCTTAAAAATATACAGACCAGCTTTGGGGCCCCACCTAGCATCCTGTTTGGTGGATACCTGGCTGTTTCCCGGGGGGTAGAGCAGCCATGATGTGAGGTTGACCATTCAACATCTATCTAGTACTGAGGTTAAGAATGAGTGGTTCTCTACCTCCATTCTCCCTGTATGCCTTCGTGGAATGTGCAGGGACAACTTTACCTTGCACATGCATATGCGAACACAGACATGCACACTTAATAAACCCCAATTATGGCGACAGAGGAGGTCTCTGAAACATTACTAATTTATTCATTATGACAGCTTTGGGTCTTATGTAGACACACTAATAACCAGTTATTGACTGAGGTATTTTCAGTTCTTATTCGTACTGTATGGGACATATGATGTAGTTTCCTCACAGTTCCTTAATTCCCTGCTAATCCCTAATTTTGTTCAGTGTTTTTTGTCACTAGCTTATGACAGATGTAGCTTTCAGTTATTCAGTATTACCTGTCAGTAGTGAGAGTAAGGAACAGTTTTTTAGAATGTGTTTATAGCACTTTTGTATAACTCATTGTGTGGAGTAAAGAAACACGTCTCAGTTTGACAGGATTAACCATATGCAAATAGCAGTAACCAATCAACAGTACTGTGATTATCATTTAGAATTATACAAAATACAGCAACAGGATACCACACATTGACAAATACTGGAGAGATATTTTGGCACAACTGCAATGAGGTAACATAGTAACTGCACGTATGTTTGGTTTCAATTCTAAATAGTCAAGGACAGTATAATAATACCCATCATATAGTTTTACTTCTTGAGATTGACCACACTCTGAATCAGAACATGCTGGAAAAATAATGGAAGTTATAGTTCTACAGTGCATTTGTACTTTGCTGTCTCTTGATTAGCTGTGAACACAGTGAAAGGTGCACCATTGTAACATGGAAGAAGGAGAAGTGTTTCCATCTTTAGGCATAATGTTAATAGAACATGTTCATGCAAAATATCCTAGCTGTGTTGGGGCCATTATGTGTAGGTGCAGTACGTAAGTAATTTAAGAATAGAAGTAGTAGTAGAAGTAATAATAATAATAATAGGTTCAAAGCCCATTATCTGGAAGCTTGACAACACCAGGAATGGCCTGAGACAATCCTAAATAATCATAATGTCACCTGTTATTATCTTCAGCATTAACAACAGCCTTACAAGAATACAAATGGATGAAGATTCAAGTATTCTGGAATGTTAATGTCATGTTATGTGGTAAATAGTTGCCAACCATTTTGAATGGCTGTAATGCCTTCACTTACATGGTCAAGCAGTCCAGTTGTGGATTGCTTGAGTAGTTAACAGTTTCGAATGTTTTTAAGGCAGTAACAATTGTGTGAAGTGTCAGTCACTACCATTTGACATGGCATAACATTCTAGAAGTCTTAAATCTTCATTCAGCACCACTGTGAGTACCTGAAATCTTGCACACTGGTAGTGTGTTATTGTTTCTTCCATACATGATTGGAAGGTTGTACATTATAAATAATAGCAATTGTGATGGCTTTGGATTTCTTCTGTTACAGGAGGAACCAAGTGATGATGAGTCCGGTGGTCCAGCTGTAACGTCACAACCAGCATCATCATCTTCGGTGTTTGCAGTGCCACTCCCAGCTGACAGTAATGCAACAGAAAACACATTGCTGAATCCACAGGATAAGGTTACATATACACCAGGTAATTAAATCATTTGAAGCATGATGCAGTGTGGTGAGAGTGGACCATATGTGTACTTTCTTCAATAAAAACTTAAACATATTTTTCCACTTACTATATAGTTTGTAAAGATTTGGTTAGTGGAATAAGTAGATATAAATATGAATTCTAGCATTGAATGTGGCGATTATAACATGATTGTGCACATGCAGGGTGCAAATTGTATATGAACTTGAGAGAAAGTGTATCATACTGAATTTCTTCCATGAGTTTTTCGAATCTATGTGAGCAGGAATTGTGCACGATTCCAGTTGTTTTCCACCCCCCCCCCCCCCCCCCACCAACCACAACACCCACAAAACCACACCCCCACACACAACCATTAAAAACCCCAAAAAAAAATTATTGAATTTAAACACACATTTTCACAATATAAATATCCTTTTTTT
>Ga0123355_10002328_pt1 | contig 26827 bp, 27 predicted proteins | sample TergutEmb28metaG_3_FD_89872 | JGI IMG/M metagenome (GOLD analysis project Ga0123355, IMG submission 89872) | Embiratermes neotenicus P1 segment gut microbial communities from Petit-Saut dam, French Guiana - Emb289 P1 | ecosystem: Host-associated > Arthropoda: Insects > Digestive system > Gut ... | reverse complement strand
GGCCGCCCTGGAGGCAAATCCCCGGGGATTCGCCGAAGGCCTGGCGCTGATGCGCCGCCACAACCCCGTCGTGATCCCGAGAAATCACCGGGTAGAAGAGGCCCTAGCCGCAGCGGAACTGGGGGATTTTACGGCCATGGACAATCTGCTCCGCGCCCTGGGCAACCCCTACGAGGCATCCGAAAAATACGCCCGCCCGCCGGAGCCGACTTCTTGTAAGTATAAAACATTTTGCGGGACTTGATAAAAAAATGCAAAAAGGGGCTTTTGTCAAGAGGAGCTTTTTTAAAACAGGAAAAACCCTTTGAAATAAGGCTTGAAATTTCCTTGTTTCAAAGGGTTTTCTCTTTATTCGCTGTTCAAAATCTCGCCCATCACATTATAGGGCGGGGGTGGGGCTGTACTATGCTATTTGCTTATTTTCTACATGACTTCTCAATTGAGGTTGCTTACCATGTCGCAGAGGTCAATGTTCTTGCGATGCTCAAAATCAATTCCTCGTTGTCGGTGAATACAGAATCATCTCCATCATAGTACAGACTTAACGCTACCCCTGCGTCTGGTTGGTACCAGATAATTAAGGTGTCAGATTCAAATAAATGCCCTTTCAACATATACCCATTGCGTCCATCATCAAAAGTAAATACCTGTTGCGAGGAAAATTCATCAATAAGCATAGAAGGGTCGCCAAAGGGTACTGCCCACACAGCCATGCTTACACCTTCTCCAAAGAGAGATATTGCTGGTGGAGCGGACTCCTCATCCTCAACTTCGTAAAAAGACCAAGTGGGAGGTATTTGTACTACGCCTAAATCAATCCAACCTGTAGTAGCACTGCTGGAATCTGGAGTTTCCGGAATAACAGTTTCTAAATCATTCTCGGCAGATCCATTTGGCAACGGGGATTCCTCTGGCTCTGGCGTCTCTATGGGGGTAGGAGTTGGTATAGTTTCTGATGTTTGGGTGCAAGCAGTGAAAGCACCGACCAAGAGCAACAAAATAATTAACATGTATATCTTTTTCATTTCCATTTCCTCCGAATAGAGAGATGTATGTTATTTGACGAAAGAAAACAAAAAACGTTCCCGCCTATATAAATTTTTACGTCCACGAGCACAGCGCAAACGTCCTGTAGAAAACGAATCTGTTACAATAAAAGCCACGGTGCTTGTTGAGATAGCTGTTTGCGGATTTGAATAAGGGGCTTTTGAAAGGGTATCATCGAAAAATATTTTTTCAGTCCTGCATTTTAACCCCTACGGGTGCGGGGCGCTGGAGACAGCGCCCCCTGCAAGCAGTGAGATCTAACTTTTCTGTGGGGGCGGGTTAATCGCCCACAAACTGAACGATGTCTGATACAACCTGATCCCTGTCAAAAATATAGCCCCCGTGTCCGCCGAATATCTCCGCATATTTTGTCTTAAAAAACGTGTGGTCAAAGGGTACGGCGCTCACTTCGTTCACAAACCCGGCCCCGTATATCCGCTCATATATATCCGCCACAGGGACCGGCTCTGTGGCCATATGGGCCAGTTCGATCCCCTGGGCGAGCAACAACTCGATATGCGCCCAAAGATACTCCAAATTATAAAAAGAAAACTGCGAGCGGGAGTCCGTAAAGTGGAGCGCAGAGAACCCCAGGGCGGCAAACATCTCTTTGAGTAGTACTCGCTCCTGGGCGGAGATATCCGGTCTAAGGCGGAAAAACCCATTCTCGTCCGCCGCATAAAACGCCTTGAGCGCTGCCTGCCGTCCACAGAGTTCTTCAAATTTATCCTGTTTCAGCATGGGCGGTATAAACTGGATCAAGTCATAGATAAAATTCTTCTTAATCCCCGGCCCAAACAGCCCCGGAAGCCGTACAATACAGACATCCGCACCCTGCTCCCTAACCGCATTTTCAAGAAACAGACGGTGTTTCCCATAGGGGGCCAGGGTATCCGCATGATAGGGCGTATCTTCAAAAATATCCCGCCCCAATCCGCCGGGGATCACGTCAATTGTGGAAATGAGCACCAGCTTTCGGGGTGCAATGCGCTTGATGGTATCCAGCGCCTCCCGGATATGCAAAAAATCCTCTTTCGGGAACCGATCCGCACGAAACTTCTCTCCGCGGACGCCGGCGTAGACGCACAGATTCGGTCTGGTACCGTAGGCGTCCGCAATATTTTTCGAGTGAAACACGGCGTCAAACGCATGTTGTCTATGAAGATTTGAGCCCACAAAACCCGTATGACCTATGAGCATTTTCATTTACCGCACCCCTCTCTATCCGTCTGGGGCAGATCGGCCGGGCAATTCCACGTATGCCTCCCAAAGCCGCACCGTATCCTCAAATTGCCCCGTTGCAATGTGTGTAATCTCACCGTCCGGCAACTGTATCCTGGCCGTATGCCGGGCCTCCCAAAAGGGCCGGGCCATTCTGGCGCTCTCAAAATAGAAATCCAAGTTATAGGCCTCCGCCCCGTCCGCTGGGAACGCGTGGAGAAAGAACCGGGGCGATAGATACTCCCTCTCCTCGGCGCTGTAATACAGCGCGTGATCGTAATAGAAAATCACAACCGCCTCACCCTGATATAGAACCTCGCCCCCCTGTTCCGCCTGCCTGACTTGCCGCATATTCGGCCCCCATTCCCACACCTGGTAAAACTGATAAAAGGGCCAGACAAAAAGAACCGCCGCGCAGATCACAAGCACAGTTCTCCGCAACGCAGAGCGATGGACATCCCAGATGCCCTTGCACCCATAGGCGACAACTACCCCGCAGAGGGCGAAGAGCAGCATGACGCCGGGAAAATGCCAGAGCACGTGGTTGATATGGGTATGGATATAACTGTGCCCTCTCGCCATCACAATCCACGAGATAGGCGCAAGGACACCTACCCCCGTCATTACAGCCAGCGCGGCCAGTGTACGCCGATTTTCAGCGATGCGAGGCAGATATTTCGTCGAGGCGAACAGGCAGACGGCACAGATCGCCAAAATCAGAAGGAGCTCCCCCATCCGATCGTTGAGCACCAGCGGTCTGCCCCCGTGCAGATACATGTGAATCACTTGGGCCAAGGGCGCTTCCAGAGAATCTTGTTTTGCCGCGGCGATATCAATCCCCTGGTCGAACAGGCCCGTCCGATAAAAGGCGTTGTGCAGCAGATGGCGAACCGAAGTCGCAAATGATCCGCTGTACGCGATCCGCTGCCATAAGTTGACGCCAATCGCCGCGACAACAGCGGCACCTCCGCCCAACCCGATCCACACAGAGCGCCGCAGATAGCGCCTTATGTCCCACTTGTCCCGAATCCCATAAAAAATCGTCGGCAACTCTATGGAGATTAAAATCGCCGTAAAGAACTCCAGCCCGGAGCCCGCCCGGATAAACATGGTCAAAAAGGCGGCGCCAAAATAGATCCACTGCCTGATTTCACGCGCCCGCCTCTGCTCCAGCCAATGCAGATACAAAATCGCAATAAACGGTAGCAGCATAGTCCAGGGCGCCCAGTACAGATTCCGCGCCGCAACTACAAGCCACGGGCTAAACATACACCCGGCCACAATGAACACACCGGCAAGCCAGTGGAACTCTCGAACGGCCCAACGTGCAAGCATCAAAATGAGGCCGACGAAAAGCAGAACGTTCAGCAGGCGGAACGCACTGGCCGCGGCATAGCCCGACAGGGGGAGTATCCGGTCCAAGAACCCAAAGCCCATCCCCTGCAGACCGATTTGAGAGACGTACAGCTGGAATTCCTCAATATCAGCACCGTGTACAAAGGCGGCAAAGGTATCTCCCTCATAGGCCCGCTGTAAAAATCCGGACTCCGCCCAGAGCCCGGCCTCTCTGGTCCGGATAATCCGCCCCCATACGAAGGCCTCCGAGTCGGCTTGCCAGGTGTCAAACCAGCCCACATCGGCGACGTCGAACACATTGCCGAAAAAGGACAGGGTAAGTAGACAGGCGGCCAGTATCACCACAAGAGCAAACAGGATCTTTTTCGCATACGCAGTGCTTAGAAGCGCCCTGATTCTTTCTGTCATTTCCGCTCCACCTTCTCTACCGACTCAATCACATATTTCTGCCGCCGGAACACGAGCTCTAATAAAATAGAGAGATATTTAATCACCACCGCAAAAATCGCCGAGAGCATGAAAAACCCAAAGGACACAAACAGCATCATGGTGGTAAATCCTTCCACGGGGATGCCCATGATATAGATCACGATAATATAAATCGCCGTGGCCACCGTGGCCAGCATCATACCCAGACTGAACAAAAGCGCCAGCCGATATCCTAAGCTCGTAAACATAACAAGCGTGGTGGAGGCCGTGTCGGTACGGGTTTTCACCCCCTGCTTTTGATCCGCCCCCGCCGCCGGATAGCTGATAAAATCCGTTTGTAAGCCGCAGTTATTATAAATCGCCTTCCGGTACGGCACACTGATGTTCATAGAGTGAATCCGATTGATGGCCCGTCTGGACAGGATGCGGAATGTCTCGCTCCGAATCGGATACTGCCCTTTTGCGCTGCGGTTGTAGATCGTATAAAACAGGCCGGAGAAGAACCGCATCCGCTCCCGTCCGCAGGAGACAATGTCAAAGCCCTCCAGGGAACGGTTGTAGACCTGCATAATAAAATCGGCGGTGCAATCCAGTGCCGCCCGGTCAAATTCAAATACAAAGTCCCCAATGGCCAGATCCACCCCGGCGTGGATTGCGCGCTCTAAGCCCTGGGGGAAGCTCATGTTCACAATCCGCAGCACCCCGTGGCCGTGAAAGGATTTGATCAACGCGCCGCTCCGGTCTCTGGAGGCGTCGTTGACGCAAATGATTTCAAACTTCTCAAAGTTCTCCTCCAAAACACCGTCGAGCACGGTGAGAAACTGCTGGATCGTGTCCTGGTCGTCACAGACGTAGACGACGGCGGAGACAAAGTTTTTTTGCTTTATCATCTGTTCTGTCATACTGTAAGCTCACCGTCCAAATCGTATAGAGTGTTTATTTTGCCGGATAGCACACTGACAAAATGGGGATTTTCGCTGTATCTGCGAATGGCCGTCGGGCGGGAGTCGTCTATTTCCGAGGTCTTGAGTACCGGCTTCATGGAGAACAGGGATTCCACGTATTCGAAGGCGTATTCGTCCTTTAAATACTTCCGGGCCAGGTGGGACATGAACGGCCACGCGCTCTGGGGTTTTGCCGGGCAATCATTGCAGTTACCAAGGGCCTGGGGAGAGCAAAATCCCGCCGCACGGTCTTGGCAGGCAAAGGTGGGCAGAGGATCAAAACTTGTGGCGTGTGGGGTAAACGTGACAGATGTGAGGGAGTGATACCCCGTCTTCCCAAAGGGCATAATGGAAAAAAACGGCCCGTCCATCACCGTGATGCCCGTATTCCCCAGGGCGTCGCTGACACGGCAGATAATCATCTCGCAGAGTTCGTACTTAATCTGCAGCATGGGGAACCCCAGCATGGCATTGATCTGGTTCACCCCGGCGTAGGTGGCGTTGAGCACAAATGCCGTCTTGTAAGTAGTCCCGTCCTCCAACCGGATTGCATACTGCGCCCCCTCACGCGCAATCCCTGTGATTCTCGCATTGTACACGAAGGATATATGGGGGAATTTCTGCGCCTCCTGTAAAAAATGTTCCTTCAACATCTGCCAATCATAGGCGTATTCTACGGTTTGAAATGCGCCGTCGCACATGCCGTCTTTAAAATACTTCCCAGGGGATATCTCCTCGCAGGGGATGTTGGCATCTCTGCAAAATTTCTCAAACTGGGCCGCATCTGTCCAGCTGAAGTCCGCGCTGGTGGCGTAAATTTTATCAAAACTGCTGTGGACACAAAAGCCAAAATCCGCACAAAAACGATCAAAGTAGTCCCGGGTTTTCATCGCCGTGGAAATGGATCGAGGGTAGTGATACCCCATATGAATCCGGGCCTGGTTAATGGCTGTGGCCCGGGAGAAGATGGCATCATCATATTCCAATACGAGCACCGTCTCCCCCCGCCTTGCGCAAGACAAGGCGGCATATAATCCATATAATCCGGCACCGATGATCACTTTATCGTGGGTCATACTTCCCTCTCACACTGTCCAGTAATATTTTAAGCAACAGCTTATTCCCCTGAAATCCTTTGATTTTTGTCGGCGTCGCCCCGTGCTTCGGATATGATCTCGTCACAGGGATCTCTGCGGTTCTAAGCCCCAACCTGCCCGCCCTGACAGACAGATAGGCCAAGAGCTCATAGGTGGAGAAAATATCCCGAAAGGGACGCACATCCGGGTGGGTGATATACCCTTTGGAATAGGCCCGAAAGTTATTCGTCGTATCTGTAAACCACCGTCCCGCCCGGAGGGAAATCATGGGCGCGTGAACGAGCCGGAGGGCCATATAGCGCATCGGCGGGGTATTGGCCGCCCGACCGCCGCGGACAAAACGGCTGCCCTGGACAAAGTCATACCCCTCGTCCAGCTTTTGTATAAACGACGGCACATCTTCAATGCTGTCTTTATTGTTGCCGTCAATTGTGATAAACCCCTCGTATCCCCGCTGCAGCGCCCACCAAAAACCCGTCCGCAACTGTGCGCCCTGCCGCCCCGGCCCAAGTTTGGTCAGCAACGTATTTACGCCCAGGGATCGCAACAGCCCCCCCTCCGTGGAGCCGTCTTCTGAGCCGCCGTCGCAGAGGATAATATCCACAAGCCCGTCTACGTTGGCCGCCTTGGCCCGCTTTAACTCCTCTTGTATGCGCGCCCCCTCGTTGATGACGGGAATCAGCAGACAGTATTTGCTCTGCCGCGCCGCGTATTCGTCACACCGGAAGTCAGGAACCCCCTCTAGATTACGAAAGGTCATCCAACATCTCCTTCATATACAAGACGGCGGCTTTCACCGGCCCCAGGTCTTCCGGCGCACTCATCTCAATGGATACGAACTTGCTGTACTTTTGTTCTCGCAACACTTTGAGCAAGTCCATATGCAATTGCCGTTTCTCAATTGGTCTCAAGTGCGGCTCCGAGATGTGTACGTGGTTCACCAGGTCCATGTTATCTCCAATAAGTTGAATCGTCTCGCCGTTGTAGATCAGCGCCCCCAGGTCAACATTCAGCTTTACCCCCGGATGGTCCAGTGTCCTGCACAGCGCAACCGCCTCCCGGGTCGTATTGATAAAGTTCGTATTATAGATCGGCGGATTCGGCTCCAGGGCGATACACGTGCCCCCTTTCACGGCCCAATCTCCGATTTCCCTGAAAAAATCACACGCAATCCCCAGGGCCGTATCTTGGGCCATACCGTCCGGAACCGCGCGGTTTTTCGGACAGCCAAACACCAGATTCGGACAGCCCAGCGCCGCGGCGAAATCAATCGCCCGGCTGGTATAGTCTATAAGCACCCGGCGCTCCCCATCCGTCCCAAATAATGGTTCCGGCACGCCAAACCAGATGGACTGCATGGAGGAGACGGCCAGGCCGTACTCCGCCTCCAACATACGCGAAAATTGCACCGCCTGGGACAATTGTCCGTAGGGCGTTTCCGGGAATATCCGCGTCGGCGCGATCTCCAGCCCCCCCACGTCGGCATCTGACAAAAACGTGTACATCTCCTGATCTTGCGCCCCAGTCCACGCAATGTTTGAAATGGATAATTTCATCTATAAAACCGTGCCTTATTCTATTGATAATACAGGATTCCCCTATACTATACACGATTACAACTATGAATGCAAACAGGGTCATGCTCTAAAATCGTTGCTTGTACGTGTTTCCCCCGCCAGAGGCGGGGGAAAGTAAAAAAGCTATTGTCCCCGCAGTGTATTTGTGTTATAACTAGTTTATACTATTTCAATCCACTTTGAGAAAGGAGCGAACCCATATGCCAGAACTAAAAGGGAGCAAAACCGAGCAAAATCTGAAAGCTGCATTTTCCGGTGAATCCGAGGCCAGAAATAAGTACACCTATTTCGCCAGCGTGGCGAAAAAAGAGGGCTATGAGCAAATCTCCGCCTTTTTCTTAGAGACGGCCGAAAACGAAAAAGAGCACGCCAAGCTCTGGTTCAAGCATTTAAAGGGCGTCGGCAATACGAAAGAAAACCTAAAGGCCGCCGCCGAGGGGGAAAACTACGAGTGGACCTCCATGTACAAAGAATTCGCACAAGTGGCCCGGGAAGAGGGCTTCACCGACATCGCCGACCAGATGGACGGCGTGGCCGCCGTGGAAAAACACCACGAGGAGCGGTATCTCAAACTCCTGCAAAACCTGGAGCTGGACAAAGTGTTCCAACGGGACGCGACGGAGGCCTGGATCTGCCGCAACTGCGGCCACATCGAAGCGGGCGACGACGCGCCGGATCTCTGCCCCGTCTGCCTCCACCCCCAGGCCTATTTCCAAATCCACGTGGAAGATTATTAATCAAACCCCGGCACAGGGCCGCCGCTTCACGCGGCGGCCCTATCTATTTGTCCGGCAATAGATATTGCAACCGCAGTGGACAGATGATATACTTGCAAAAATAGTCGTATCCTGGCAATTGAAAAGGGGGAATTTGTCGTGCGCTATATAAATGCTCCAGGCAGATCTCACATATTTGGGAATAGTATCTTTTTCATCGTCACCGGACTGGTTGCTACTGCACTTGCTATTTATTATATAATTGACGGCATGGTATATTGGGGCATCAGCATCCTACTCCTTGATGGGGTCTTTCGGTTTGTCGTCGCGATTTTAGGGATTGTATACTGCGGAAATGTCAAGAGAGCAAAATTGTTGAGAGGGTTTGGGGTCGCGTTCCTCAGTCTGTATTCTACCGGGCTTCTCATCTTTGTGGCGGAGGGCGCATTTAATCCCATGAACCTCATCCTCTTCGGCTCCATTATTTGGTTCCTCATCGGTACGCAGCGCAATGTCCGGGCGTTTCATAAGTGGAAGAATTCTATCCCTGAATTGAATTTTGTGCAGCGCGGTTTCTTATCACTGGAAGACGGTGATTGGAGCAAAGCGGATGATTTCTTCGAGCAGGCGCTGAACACAAATCCGACAAACGCCCCCGCTTATATTGGAAAGCTTTGCGTGGAACTCCGCCTAAACCGTGCGGCAGATTTAGCGAACTATGACCGGCCCATTGACAGTCCTCACTATAAAAGAGCGTTACAGTTCGCCGATGAAAAATATCTGGAGATTCTAAAAGGATTCCGCTTGCAACAGTTGAAGAATCAGAAAAAAGAGGCGGAACCCCAGAGAGAAAGCGGCCCCACCACATAAAATCACGGAGGTGCATATGGACTTACTGTGGCAACTCGAGGGCATCCGATCCCCATTTTGGGACACGGTGTTCGGCCTCATCACCCGCCTGGGGGAAGAGATGATCTTAATCCTCGTATTCTGTATCCTGTTCTGGTGCGTTAACAAGCGCATGGCCTATGTGATGGGCATTTCTTTTTTCCTGTCCAGCCTGGTGGTACAGGGCGCAAAGATCGTATTCCGCGTGGCGCGGCCCTGGATCTACGACCCCACCTTCGCCCCCGTAGGCGGTGCACTCCAGGCGTCCACGGGATACGCCTTCCCCAGCGGACACACTCAGAACGCGGCGGCATTGCTGGGCTCATTGGGCGCACTGCTGAAACCCAAAGCCGTCAAGATCATTTTATTTGCCCTTGTGATCCTCGTGGCCTTTTCCCGGATGTATCTGGGGGTACACTTTTTGTCCGACGTGGTGGCATCCCTTGCCATCACCTTCCTGATTATCTGGTTCGCCGCGAAAGTCGTGACCGAGGAACCGGCGAGCCAAAAGAGAGAGCTATTATTGGCCCTCTTCCTCATATTCGCCGCCGTGGTCGTGATTACAATTGCTACGATACTGTATCACAACGGGGCCACGACCCCCGCCCAACTCCGGGACAGTACAAGGGCCGCAGGTGCCGCTATAGGATTTGCGGTGGGCATGTACGTAGAGCGGATGTACATCCGCTTCTCCGTCCGGTCGCAAAATCTCCCCGTGGAGATTCTGAAAGTCGTACTGGGCATCGCCGGTGTCCTGGCAATCCAAGAGGGCGTGCGCCTCATCGGCACCGGCCTTGTAATCAACGCAGTGCGGTACTTCCTCATGGTGAGCTGGCTCACCCTGGTATATCCCCTTATCATCAAGCGCTTCTTTACCAAACGAGAGCACGCATCCATCCCTTAAATTCCCCTCCCTGGAGGGGTGGCCGCCCCAGGCGGACAGGGTGGTCTCAGGCGGCACGGATGTACAGCACCCGTAGGGACGGTCGCCCTCGACCGTCCAGGGACGACCGGGGTCGGTCGTCCCTACGGGGTGCGCACATCGCCGCACCGCCCATCGGCCCCCTCGCTTTGAGGGGGCTGTCAGGCTTCGCCTGACTGGGGGAGGCCCTGCACCATGTACGCACACCACACGTTTCCTTGCGGTTGACTTTCTTCTCAAAAAGTCAACCGCAAGTCGCTTTACAGTTGACAAAGTTTCCGATACAATCAGGCCGTAGGAGGTGGTCACCTTGAGAGAACTCAATTTGGCGGAGGTCATCATTGCCAGACGCCGGGAAAAAGGCATCACGCAGGAGGAACTGGCCGCACACGTGGGCGTATCCAAAGCGTCAGTATCAAAATGGGAGAACGGGAACAGCTATCCCGACATCACCCACTTACCGGTTCTGGCCGCCTATTTTGACATCAGCATGGATCAACTCATGAACTATTCCCCCCAGCTGTCCCAGGAGGAGATCACACAGACCTATGCACGGTTCGCCGCAAATTTCGCGTCAGAGCCCTTCGAGGCCGTGATTACAGAGTGCGAAGCCCATTTAAAGAAGTATTACTCCTGCTATCCCTTCCTGCTGCAAATTGTTCTGCTCTATATCAACCACGCGGCAATGGCAGAGACGCCCCAACGCAAAGAACAGGTGCTACAGTCGGCAATCGGACTCTGCCTGCGGATCATCGCCGATTGCCGGGACGCAACCCTGGTGCGCGAGGCGACAATCTATCAGGCCGTGTGCCATCTGTGTATCGGGGAACCCCAAAAAGTCCTTGCGCTCCTGGGGGAGGATGCGGAATCTCCCCCAACCTCTAACGCCTCTATTATTATCCAAGCCCATCAAATGCTGGGCAATACCGAGAAAGCCATAGAAGTGACGCAAGTGGATCTCTATGGGTCTCTCTTGGAACTGTTCGAAGGACTACTCACATACATCCGGCTGAACTTAGGCGACTTTGAAACCGCACACACCGCTTTTGCACGGGCGGAACGCCTGTCGGAACTGTTTCACATGCGGCAACTCAACGCCAACGGTACCGCAAATCTGTATTTTTTAGGCGCGCACCTCTATCAGGCCGCCGGAAAAAGCGGCGAGGCGCTCCAGATGTTGGATAAGTACGTAGACGTCTGCATACACGGCTTTTTTCCCTTTGTGATACAGGGCGACTCGTTTTTCAACAAAATCGACAATTGGCTCAACGAACACACTGAGAATAGACCCTTGCCCCGGGATGAACTGGTGGTCAAAGAGAGTATGCTCAACGACGGACTCCTGGACCCCGCCTTCGAGGGCCTGCACGATTCCCCCGTTTTTATTGAACTCATACAAAAACTACAAAACTTTATAGGAGGAGACTAAAATGCCAGAAAACATCATGGACTATTTGCCGTTCTTGATCCCCGTGATTGTCATCCAGGTGGGCTTGACCCTGGCCTCCCTGATCCACGTACTGACCCACAAGACCTATCGCCGGGGCAACCGGATTCTCTGGGCCCTGGTCAGTTTCATCAGCATTATCGGCCCGGTGCTGTATTTTACCCTGGGCAGAGGGGACGAGTGAGATGAATACCCTTATAATCCGCAACCTCTCCAAAAGTTTTGGTTCCCACAAAGTCATCAATGATATCTCTTTCGCCGTGCCGGAAAACTGTGTGTTTGGGTTCATCGGCGCAAACGGCGCCGGCAAGACCACCACAATGAAGATGATCCTGGGCCTCCTCAAGGCCGACGGCGGCGAAATTAGCGTATGCGGCGAGGGGGTCCGTTTCGGCGCGACGAAGACCAATCGCCTCATCGGGTATCTCCCCGACGTGCCGGAATTCTACAACTATATGCGGCCAAAAGAATACCTGCGGCTCTGCGGTGAAATTGTCGGCCTGGACGATCAGACAATCAAATCCCGCTCGTCAGAACTGTTGGAGCTGGTGGGCCTATCTGATGCCAACAAAAAGATCGGCAGTTTTTCCCGGGGCATGAAACAGCGGCTGGGCATGGCCCAAGCCCTCTTGAGCGAGCCGAAGCTCCTCATCTGCGACGAACCCACCTCCGCCCTCGACCCCTGGGGGCGCAAGGAAGTATTGGAAATCCTGCAGCAGATCAAAGGCAAGACCACGGTAATATTCTCAACCCACATCCTGTCCGATGTAGAACGGATCTGCGACCGGGTGGCCGTACTCCACAAGGGAAACATCGTCTTGGAGAGCGCTATGAGCGATCTAAAATTCCAGTGCAGCAAATCCAAGACTATCACCCTGGAATTTGAACAGGAAGTGGACTCAGAGAAAGTCCTTGGGGCACTGCAGAGGAGCAATCTCGCCCCAGTCAGATATGAGACAGCGGACGTCTCCATTGAAGACCTATTTTTGGAGGTGGCACAATGAGACAGTTTCTCGCCCTCACCAAGAAAGAGTTCCGGGAGAGCGCGGCCACATTCCGGCTCTATATCCTCCTGGCCATCTTTCTGCTCCTGGGCATCATGGGGCCTCTTATGGCCCTCCTTACACCGACCCTTCTGGAAAGCCTGGCCGGGGGCGATTCCGGCATTATCATCTCCATGCCGGAACCCACAGCCACAGACGCCTGGGCGCAATTTTTCAGCGGCGTTGTAGAGATGGGAATGCCCATTCTGGCCATTATCTTCTGCGGGATCATGTCCAATGAGTTCAGCAGAGGGACCCTGATCAACTTGCTGACAAAAGGCCTCAAACGGCCCACGGTCATCCTGGCCAAATTTTTCAGCGCGGGTAGTTTGTGGGCCATTGCGCTCCTGCTGGCCGCGGGGATCTGCTACGTGTACACGGCGTTTTATTGGGACACAGCGCCCATCCCCCACCCCGTTCTCGTCTTTGGCGCACCGTGGCTCTTCGGCCTGTTTATGATCTCACTGCTCCTGTTCGGCGGCACCCTGTTCGGCAATTTTTACGGCAGCTTGTTCACCTGCCTGGGCGTGGTCTTGGCGCTGATGTTCGCCAACTTTATTCCCAACGTGGTAAGGTTCAACCCCACCGCCCTCACGGGGACACTCTCCCTCATCAACGGCACAGGGGAGCCGTCGGACTTTATCCGCCCCCTCATCATCTGCGCCGCAGCGATTGTGGCGCTGATCGCGGGAGCAATCGCCGTGTTTAATCGGAAGACCGTATAGGGGGAAAACGGCCATGGGCTTATGTGTTCAAAACGGTTATACAAAGCAGGAAATCAGAGATTTTTTAAAGTTTTTGGAATCACAGAATACAGATAAAGGAGATACGCTTATATGATGGAAGAAAAAATCGTCGTCGGCAGTGAATTTCCACTAAACGGCCTCTTGACCATCCCCACGGGCGGGGACGCCCCCTATCCGGCCGTCGTCCTGGTACACGGCTCCGGCCCCTCTGATAGGAATGAGGCCGTCTACGGCGTCAAACCCTTTCAGGATCTCGCCCAGGGCTTGGCAAAGTTCAACATTGCCAGCATCCGCTACGACAAACGCACATTCGCCCACGCCAAACAGATGGCAAAGCAAAAAGATCTCACAGTAAAAGAAGAGACCATCGAAGACGCCGTCCTGGCCACGGAACTCCTGCGAAACGACCCCAGGATTGATCCCAATCGGATTTTTATCATCGGCCACAGCATGGGCGGCATGTTGGCTCCCCGCATCGACGTGGCAGGCGGCGACTACGCCGGCCTCGTCATCTTGGCCGGCTCCCCCAGGCGGTTAGAGGAGATCATGCTGTCACAAAATGAAGCGTATTTAAAAACAGCCAACCCCCTCATCCGATGGATCGGTAAAAAACAGGTGAAAAAGCTGTTTGCAAAATTTGAACACCTCTATGAGATGAGCGACGAGGAAGCGAAGCAGACCCCCGTACTGGGAAAGCATGTCATGGCCATCTATTTCAAAGACATGGGCAAAAAGCAGGTGCGGGAATACCTGGAGGCCAGCACAAAGCCAGTCCTCGTCCTCCACGGCGCGGGTGATTTCCAGGTCACGGTGAAAGATGATTTCGAGCTGTACAAAGACATCTTAAAAAACCACCCCAATGCCACCTGCAAACTCTACCCCGGACTGAACCACATGCTCATGCCCGTCGTCTACGGCGATATCAAAAAAGCAAAGAAAGAATACTCCAAACCGCAACACGTGGCAGACTACGTCATCGCCGATATTGCCGCGTGGATCAACGGAACGTAGGCTGCACCGGTATGGGTACAACACAAAGAAATCATATTCGAGGCACACCACTTCGAATATGGTTTCTTTATTCTTTATGTTGTGTTAAAAAAGCCATTCTATTTGCGTATATCCTTGTGCATCATTGCCCTTGACAAGCCCCCGCTCCAATGCTACCCTTTTGGTAGAGCACATCGGAACCGTGATACAACTTCAAACAGACAGGGAGGGTGCGATTATGACCTTAGCGGCTGTACAAAACGGCGCCTGGCGAGACTCTTGTAGTGACGTTGCCTCCTTTTTTGGTCGGATATCGGGACAATAGCGGAAAATTGCGCCATTGTCTTTTTTATTTACAGTCAAACGGAGGGGCAAATGAAAACTTTAGTCGGCGTAATCATGGGGAGCACTTCTGATCTGGAGACAATGGAACACGCCTGCGGGGTGCTGGACGAACTGGGCATCCCCTACGAAAAAAAAGTCGTATCAGCCCACCGCACCCCGGATTACATGGTGGAGTACGGAAAAACAGCGGCCGCCAGAGGGTTAAAAACCATCATCGCAGGCGCGGGCGGCGCGGCCCATCTCCCCGGCATGGTGGCGGCGTACACCAATCTGCCCGTCATCGGTGTGCCTGTACAATCGAGGGCATTGAACGGACTGGATTCCCTCTTATCCATCGTCCAGATGCCGGGAGGCGTCCCCGTGGCGACGGTGGCCATCGGCCCGGCCGGGGCGACCAACGCCGGACTGCTGGCGGCCCAGATTCTGGCGGCATCTGATGAAACACTCTATCAGAGATTACAAGACCGCCGCGCGCGTATCCAAACATCCGTATTAGAAAGCGAAGTGTAGCCATGAGTAAACCCGTTCTGCCCTACCAGACCATCGGCATCATCGGCGGCGGACAGCTGGGCCGCATGATGTGTCTCGCCGCCAAAGCCATGGGATACTACGTGGCCGTACTGGACCCCACCTCCAACTGTCCCGCCGGCCAGGTAGCGGATACGGAGATCACAGCGGCCTATAACGACATGGCGGCCATTAAACAACTGTCGGCCATCTGCGATGTGATCACATACGAGTTTGAAAACATCGACTACGACGCCCTGGCCTATCTGGAGCAAAACGCCTATCTCCCCCAGGGCAGTAGCGTATTAAACATCACCCAGCACCGCTACCGGGAGAAAAAGGCCATCGCCGACATGGGCATCCCCGTGGCGGACTTCCACCTGATCGACAGCGTGGAGACCCTGGAGAAACACGCCACCTATCCCAGCGTGTTAAAGACCACCACAGGCGGCTATGACGGCAAAGGCCAGATCGTGTTAAAATCCGAAGCGGATCTGGAAAAAGCCAGAGCCCTGGTTGCAGACAACGAGTGCATCTTGGAAAAATTCATGCACTTCTCCAAAGAGATCTCCGTCATGATCGCCCGCAGCACAACAGGGGAGACCGCCGTGTTCCCCGTCTCTGAAAATATCCACGTAAACAATATTTTGCACTTGAGCATCGTCCCCGCCCGGATCTCCAAAGAGGTGGAGGCCGAGGCCATCCGCTGCGCCCGCACCATTGCGGAGCGCCTAGACGCCATCGGCGTCTTGGCCATTGAGATGTTCGTCGTAGACGAAAAAATCTATATCAACGAGCTGGCCCCCCGGCCCCACAACTCCGGCCACTATACGATTGACGCCTGTCTCACCAGCCAGTTTGAACAACACATCCGGGCCGTATGCGGCGTCCCCCTGGGCGACACGACCCTCCACACCCCCGTCGTAATGGTCAATATCCTGGGCGACCATATGGACCAGCAAAATATGCAGAACTTGGCCCCCTATCTGCCCCTGCTCCCCAACGGAAAACTCCACCTCTATGGAAAAGCCCAGGCGGTGGACAAGCGGAAAATGGGCCATGTAAACATCTTGGGCAATATCGACGCAACCCTGGCGGCCATAGACGAGACGAAAATCTGGAGCTAATTTGGAGGGCAAACACATGTACAGCGTAACCGTATTTGTTTCACTAAAAGAGAGCATCATAGACCCCGCCGGTACGGCTGTGACCGACGCCCTGCACCGATTGGGTTTTGCGGAAGTGCAGACTGTGCGGGTAGAAAAAATGATCCGCCTGACCCTATCGTCACCGGATCAGATTGAGGCCCGCATCGAAGCAATGTGCAGAGACCTCCTGGTCAACACGGTCATGGAAGACTATCGCTATGAAATAGAAGAAATTTCGTGAAAGGAGCCGGTTCACCCATGAAATTTGCAGTCATCGTATTCCCCGGCTCCACCGGTGATACAGATATGTATTCCGCCATAACCGACGTGGTAGGCTGTGACGCCGAATACGTCCGACAGGACGCGACTTCCCTGGACGGATTTGACGCCGTCCTGCTCCCCGGCGGGTTCTCCTATGGGGACTATCTAAGATGCGGCGCCCTGGCCGCCGTATCCCCTATCATCCCGGCGATCAAGGCCGCGGCGGCATCGGGCAAACCGATTTTAGGCGTGGGCAACGGATTTCAAATCCTGACGGAAATCGGCCTCCTCCCCGGGGCGCTGATCCAAAACCGGGATATGAAATTCATCTGCGGCCACGTGGCCGCACACGTAGAAAACCCGGCCACCGGATTCACAAACCAGTACAGCCCAGGGGAGACCCTTTCTCTCCCCATGGCCCACGGATGGGGCAGCTATTACGCCGATGAGAGTACTCTAACAGCCTTAAAATCAAATAACCGGATCGTATTCACCTACCCGGACAACCCCGACGGGAGCATCTGCAATATTGCGGGTATTGTGAACGAGAGCGGCAACGTCCTGGGCATGATGCCCCACCCGGAGCGGGCCGTAGAGCAACGCCTGGGCTCCGACGACGGGTTGCGGCTGTTCCGGTCGATCCTACACACATGGAGGGTACGCCCATGATATCTCCATACGAAATCCAACAATCCCAGATATACACCCAGATGGGCATGACAGACGACGAGTTTCAGCTGGTCTGTGATATTCTGGGCCGATTGCCCAACTATACGGAGCTGGGCCTCTTCTCCGTCATGTGGTCGGAGCACTGCTCCTATAAAAATTCAAAAGTCCTGTTGCGGCAATTCCCCACAAAAGGGGACCGGGTACTCCAAGGCCCCGGCGAGGGGGCCGGCATCGTAGATATCGGCGGCGGCCTGGCCGTGGTGTTTAAACTGGAGTCCCACAACCACCCCTCCGCGGTGGAGCCCTTTGAGGGCGCCGCCACCGGCGTCGGCGGGATTCTCCGGGACGTGTTCTCCATGGGCGCACGGCCCATTGCCATCTTGAGCTCTCTCCGCTTCGGAGAACTGACGACCAAACAGACAAAATATCTCTTCCAGCGGGCCGTAGCCGGCAGTGCCGCCTACGCAAACGCCATAGGCGTCCCCATCGTCGGCGGCGACACCCAGTTTGACGACTGTTACGCCTCCAACCCCTTGGTCAATGTCATGTGCGTCGGGCTCATCCGCCACCAGGATATCAAAAAAGGCGTGGCCGAGGGCGTGGGCAACACGGTGATGTACGTGGGCGCCCCCACGGGCAGAGACGGCATCCACGGCGCCACCTTTGCCAGCACCGAACTCACAGACGAATCGGAGCGGGAGAGCCCCAACGTCCAGGCGGGGGACCCCTTTGTGGAAAAACGTCTCATGGAGGCCTGTCTGGAGCTCATGGAGAGCACGGCCCTGGTTGGCATCCAAGATATGGGGGCGGCGGGCCTCATCTCCTCCTCCTCTGAAATGGCCTCCAAGGCCGGCACGGGGATCGAGCTGAATCTGGACCAAGTCCCCCAGAGAGAACCGGACATGACCCCCTACGAGATGATGTTAAGCGAATCCCAAGAGCGGATGCTCCTGGTCGTGGAGCAAGGCCGAGAGGCAGAAGTGGCGGATTTATTCGCAAAACACGGCCTCCAGGCCGTATCCGTGGGCAAGGTGACGGGAGACGGACAAATCCGCCTCTATCACAAGGGCGAACTCTGCGCCCACGTCCCGGCGGACGCCCTGGCCAAATCCGCCCCGGAGTACCGCAAGCCCTCACGAGAGGCGGCGTATTATCAAGGGCAAAAAAATATCCAGGCAGAGATCGCCCCCATCCAAGACTACGGCCAAACCCTGCTGGATCTGCTTGCCCAACCCACCATAGCCAGCAAACGCTGGATCTCCAACCAATGCGATTACATGGTAGGCACTAACACTGTGGTCCCCCCCGGATCAGACGGCGCAGTATTGCGGATTCGCGGCACGGATAAGGCCATCTCTATGGCGGTGGACTGTAACGCCCGCTACGTGTATCTCGACCCCTATATAGGCGGAAAGATCGCCGTGGCCGAAGCGGCCCGGAACATCGTGGCCTCCGGGGCGACGCCCCTTGCGATTACGGACAACTTAAATTTCGGCTCCCCGGAAAACCCGGAGATTTTCTGGCAGATGGAACAGTCCGTCCAAGGGATCAGCGCCGCCTGCGCCGCCTTTGACACCCCCGTCATCGGGGGCAACGTCTCTCTGTACAACGAACGGAGCGGGTCTGCCATCTATCCCACGCCCACAATCGGCATGGTGGGGCTCATCGACGGCCTGGCCCACATTACCTCGTCCGCTTTTGACCGCAGGGGAGACGCCATCTTCCTCTTGGGGGAAACGTACCCGGAATTTGGCGGGAGCGAGTTGCAAAGGCTGCAAAATGATGGAAAAATCTCCGGCAGACCGCCTGGAATCGACCTGGAGACCGAGAAACGGAACCAAGACCTGCTCCTCTCCGCAATCCGAGGGGGGCTTGTGACCGCGGCCCACGATCTCTCCGAGGGCGGCCTGGCCGTCGCTCTGGCGGAGTGCCTCATGGCGGGCAAGGGTGCAACCGGTGGGATCCTGCACATTGAAGCAGAGGATGTGTCGGCGTTTCTATTTTCAGAGAGTCAGTCACGATTCCTCGTGACCGTCACACCGGCAAATCGGGTGGCCTTTGCAGCCCTTACAGGGGCAAGGCGATTGGGCCATACCACAGACACGGGCAGATTGGATATTTACGCAAACGGAGTACAACTCCTCGCAATGCCCGTCCAGCAGATGCGAACACATTGGGAAGGGGCTATCGAGTGCTTATTGACAGCAGAGGACTAAACGAGGAGTGCGGCATCTTCGGGATCTGGGGCCACAAAGACGCGGCCCAAGTATCTTATTACGGCCTCCACAGCCTACAGCATCGCGGACAAGAGGGCACGGGGATGGTGGTAAAAAACCGGGACAAGCTGATCCGCCACAAGGGGAAAGGCCTGGTCTCCGAAGTATTTACAAAAGACACCCTGGAGGCCCTATCCGGCACCGCCGCCATCGGGCACGTCCACTACACCCCCACAGGGAAGACCGATATCGCCAATATCCAGCCCTTCCTGTTCCACTTTGAAGAGGACAGTCTGGCCATCTGCCACAACGGCAAGCTGGTAAACGCCAAAAGCCTCCGGCGGGAGTTAGAGGGCTTGGGGAGCATCTTTCAGACCCGCTCCAACGCGGAGATATTGGCCCACCTGATCAAACGGGCGCCCCGGTTGAACACAGTGGAGAGCCTAAAAGAGGCCCTGTTGCAGATCAAGGGCGGCTTCGCCTACCTGCTCCTCACACAAGACGCCCTTATCGCAATCCGGGACCCAAACGGCATCCGCCCCCTGTCCATCGGCAAACTGGGGGACCGCTATGTGGTGGCCTCTGAGACCTGCGCCTTTGACACCGTGGGCGCAACCTTCCTGCGGGACGTCTCACCGGGAGAGATCGTCGTCATCGACGACAGGGGATTACGCTCCGTCTCCTATACGGACGAGACCGGCATGGCGGTCTGCAGCATGGAGTTCGTCTACTTCGCCCGGCCGGACTCCAACATCGCAGGGGTGAACGTACACACGGCCCGGAAAAACATGGGGAAGACCCTGGCCAAAGAATCCCCCGCAACAGCGGATGTAGTCGTGGGCGTACCCGACTCCGGCATCTCCGCGGCCATCGGCTACTCGGAGATATCGGGAATCCCCTACGAGATCGGGCTGGTCAAAAACCGCTACGTGGCCCGAACCTTCATCCAGCCCTCCCAAGAGCTCCGGGAGCAGGGGGTAAAGATGAAACTCTCCGCTGTACGGGGCGTCGTCCAGGGGAGGCGGGTGATCCTCATCGACGACTCCATTGTCCGGGGGACCACCAGCAAACGCCTCATCTCCCTCCTGCGGGAGGCGGGGGCGAAAGAGGTCCATATGAAAGTGGCCTCCCCTCCGCTAAAATTCCCCTGCTTCTACGGCATCGACCTGACGGCGGCGGACGAGCTCATCGCCTTTGAAAATTCCGTTGAGGAGATCCGCCAAATCATCGGAGTGGACTCCCTCTCGTTTTTGAGCGTAGCGGGCCTGGTCAACGCCGTGAACTTACCCTTTGACGGCGAAAACAAAGGCCTGTGTATGGCCTACTTCAACGGAGACTATCCAACGCCCTTATATGATTACGCGTAGATTGCGTCTCCCCCAACCCAGGCGGGGAAAGCACAAACTCTAGGAAAGAGGGAATTCAATCCATGATAGATCAATACAAAAAAGCCGGTGTGGATATCCATGCGGGGTACGAGGCCGTGTCCCGGATCAAACGCCACGCCAGCAAGACAAATATCCCCGGCGTAATGGGCGGCCTGGGGGGATTCGGCGGCCTGTTTGACCTGGGGAGTCTGGGCCTGGAAGAACCCGTATTGGTCAGCGGGACAGACGGCGTCGGCACAAAGCTGATGCTGGCATTCGCCGCAGACAAGCACGACACCATCGGCATAGACGCCGTGGCCATGTGCGCAAACGACATTGTGACCGCCGGGGCGAGACCCCTGTTCTTCCTGGACTACATCGCCTGCGGAAAGCTGGACCCCAGCCAGATCGAAACCATTGTATCCGGCATCAGCGCGGGCTGTATCCAGGCGGGCTGCGCCCTCATCGGCGGCGAGACGGCGGAGATGCCGGGCATGTACCGGGACGGGGAATACGATCTCGCCGGATTCTGCGTGGGCGCCGCGGAGAAAAGAGATATTATCACCGGTGCAACCATCACCGAGGGAGACCTGCTCATGGGCTTATCGTCCTCCGGCGTACACAGCAACGGATTTTCCCTTATCCGAACGATAATCGCGGATCACGATTTAGATTTGCATAAATCCTACACCGGGCTCTCAACCAGTCTAGGAGACGCCCTGCTCACCCCTACACGGGTCTATGTGCGGCCTATTTTGCGTCTATTAAGCACCTATAAAATCAAAGGCATGGCCCATATTACCGGGGGCGGATTTATGGAAAATATCCCCCGCATCCTCCCGACCGGATTGGGGGCGATGATTGACCTGGGCACCTGGGACATGCCGCCAATTTTCCCCTTTTTACAGGCGCGGGGCGACCTTGAGACAGGGGACATGTACAGCGTCTTCAACATGGGCATCGGCATGGTTCTCGCCGTCGACAAAGAAGACGCGGATGGGATGCTCAAAGCCCTACAGCTCCAAGGCGAACAGGCCTTTGTCATCGGCCAAGTCAATCCGGGCAAGGGAGTGACGTTCCGATGAGACATCTCGCAATCTTCGCGTCGGGAAACGGCTCCAACTTCGAGGCCATCGCCACGGCAATCCAAACCGGCGAACTCAACGCCAAAATCGCCCTGCTGATATGCGATACGCCGGACGCCCACGTGATCAAACGGGCCAAAAATCACCAAATCCCGGTGTTTACCTTCTCCCCGGCCCAATACCCAGACAAGGCGGCCTATGAGGCTGAAATTTTAGATCAATTGCAAGCTCTGGATATACAATTTATCGTATTGGCGGGCTATATGCGCCTCGTCGGCAAAGCCCTGTTAGATGCCTACCCCGCTCAGATCGTGAATATCCACCCATCCCTCCTCCCGGCATTTCCCGGGAAAAATGCCATCCCCCGGGCCTATGAGAGCGGCGCAAGAGAGACGGGGGTCAGCGTACACTACGTAGACGCCGGCATGGACACAGGCCCCATCATCGCCCAGCGCAAAGTAGAAATTGCAGAAACGGATACGTTGCAGACGCTGGAAGAGAAAATTCATAGGATTGAGCATAGCCTTTATGTTGAAACACTAAAATCTCTCTTTGAGACACAAGAGGAGGCGAGGCAGTGAAACATGATGTGTTGATCATAGGCGGCGGCGGACGAGAGCACGCTTTGGCCTGGAAATTTGCACAATCTCCCCACGTCGGCACCGTCTACGCCGCACCGGGGAACCCCGGTATGAAAGATGCGGCAACTTTAGTCGATCTCAATACAACTGATTTTGACGGTCTGATTGCTTTCGCAAAAGAAAAACATATCTCCCTCACCTTCGTCGGCCCGGAAGTCCCTCTGGTGGGCGGGATTGTGGATCGCTTTCTGGCGGAGGGTCTCCCCATCTTCGGCCCCCGCGCCAATGCGGCGGTGATCGAGGGGAGTAAATCTTTTGCCAAAGATCTAATGAAAAAATATCAGATTCCAACGGCGAGATACGAGGTTTTCACAGAGTATGCATCCGCCTGCCGGTATATTGAAACCCAGACGCCCCCCTTTGTCATCAAAGCAGACGGCCTGGCAGAGGGCAAAGGCGTTGTAATCGCAGAGACGGAAGCAGACGCCAAACAGGCGCTGCGAGACATGCTGCAACATGACAAGTTCGGAAACGCGGGGGCAAGGGTTGTCATCGAGGAGTTCTTGGAGGGGGAGGAGTTCTCCTTCCTGGCCTTTGTCAACGGAGACGACGTCGTCTACCCCATGGTCATAGCAAAAGACCACAAGCGGGCCTACGACGGCGACCGGGGCCCCAATACGGGCGGTATGGGCGCATACGCCCCCGTGCCGCAGATCCCGGCATCTACGCTGGAAGAGGCGGAGCGGGAGATCCTCCGAAAGACCGCTACGGCAATGGCGGCGGAGGGCAGGCCGTTCACAGGTATCCTATACGCCGGCCTTATTGCAACGAGCGAAGGCCCAAAGGTGATCGAATTCAATGCCCGGTTCGGCGACCCGGAGGCGGAAGTAATCCTCCCCCTCTTAGAGGGCGATCTATACGAGATTCTGGTCGATATTTTAAACCGTCGAACACCGAATTTGAAGTGGAGCACAGATCACGTCATCGGTGTCGTACTGGCATCTAAGGGCTATCCGGGGGCGTATGAGAAAGGCATTCCCATCAAGGGACTTAAAGATTTGACAGACGATACCCTGGCCTTCCACTGCGGCACAGACCACAGGGACGGCGGATTTGTGACAAACGGCGGCAGGGTGCTACTCGTAGCGCAAAAGGCCCCGTCTCCACAGGATGCCAGGGCAAAGTTGTACACAGAAATCCAGAAAATAAAGTGCGACAACCTATTTTACCGGACAGATATAGGAGGTTCCGTATGACAAAGCTACTCTATCAAGGCAAGACAAAAGACGTGTTCGAAAATGCAGACGGCACGTATACCCTTATGCTAAAAGATGACGCCACAGGGAAAGACGGGATCTTTGATCCCGGCGAAAACGCCGTAGGCCTGAGCATCGCAGGTCTGGGCAGGGCATCGCTCAAATTATCCCGGTATTATTTTGATAAGATCACGGCGGCGGGGATCTCAAACCACTATTTGAATAGTGATTTGGCAAACGCCACCATGACCGTGTTGCCAGCCACAATGTTCGGGGGCGGCCTGGAATTTATCTGCAGGCGCAAGGCCGCCGGCAGCTTTCTAAAACGCTACGGGGCATACGCTGCCTCCGGGATGGATCTCGACTATTTTGTGGAGACCACATTAAAAGACGACGGACGGCAGGATCCGCAGATCACAAAAGAGGCCCTTGTCCTGCTTGGAATCATGACTTCTGAAGCGTATGACATCTGTGCAGAGCTGACCAAAAAAATTGCTAAACTGATCGCCGACGACTTGGAAGAAAAGGGCCTGGATCTGTACGATATCAAGTTGGAGTTCGGGAAAAACAACGGTGAAATCATGCTCATAGACGAGGTGTCCAGCGGGTGTATGCGGGTCTATCGGGGGGATACGCTTGTACCGCCCATGGAGTTGGGCCGCTTTGTGCTTGTCGAATAGCGGCGTCCCGTTATATTGCGCTTCGGATTTTGAACCCGGTTCAAAATCCGAAGTTTTTTTCTGGAAGCGTTTTCCCAGAGCGATTTTCTGTGTTCCTCCGCCTTCGGCGGGGGAACACAAGGCCATCTCTTTTTTCTTTGCCTGAAAATCGTGACATTTGTCACTATTGCATCTTTCAGGCTTCGGCTATACTAAGGACATAAAACGAAACGCAGGAGGAAAAAATCATGATAGCAACCATGAAAAACGTGGTCAAGCGCTACGGCGACACCACTGCACTGGATCACTTGAACTTAGACGTGGCAGAGGGCGAGATCCTCGGTCTCCTCGGCCCTAACGGGGCGGGGAAAACCACGGCCATCCGCACACTCTGCGGCCTTATTGACGCCGACGCAGGGGATATCCAGGTCTTAGGCCAGAAGCAAACTATCCACAATCTAAAAGTCCGGCGGCATATCGGCCTTGTGACCCAAGAGATCACCGTGTTTAACGAACTCTCCGCCGTTGAGAACCTACGCTACTTCGGCGGCCTGTACGGTCTGAAAGGCGCCGAACTCAGCGCCAACGTAAACGAGATGCTGGAGTTCGTGGGCCTGACCGACAGAGCCAAAAAACGGCCCAAAACTTTCTCCGGCGGGATGCAGCGCAGATTGAATATCGCCTGCGCCCTGGTCCACAAGCCGAAGCTGGTCATCATGGACGAGCCCACGGTGGGTATCGACCCTCAGTCCCGGAACCATATCTTAGAATCCGTCAAGAAGATCGCCGAAAAAGGCACCACAGTGATCTACACCTCCCACTACATGGAAGAAGTCCAGGCCATCTGTGACCGGATCTCTATCATGGACGCGGGGCGGGTCATCGCCGAAGGCACCATCGCCGAGCTCATGGGCCGGATCCAGTACGAAGATCGGGTGAATCTCCAGGCCGCCATGCCCTCCGATGCGCTGACGGAAGAACTCCGGGCCATCTCCGGCGTAAAGAGCGTCACGGCAAACGGCAGCCACTACCTGATTACATCCGGGGCCGGGAGCGGCAACGTGAACCGGATCATGGAAGTGGCCCAGCGCAACGGCGGCGTGACCTCTTTCTCCGAGGATAAACCAAACCTGGAAGACGTGTTTTTGACCCTCACCGGCAAGCGTCTCCGTGACGAAGGGGAGGCATAAGTATGAATAGATTTCCATTGATTTTCGGACATTATTTCAAGCGGTCTCTCCGTGATCCGTTAAACGTCATCATTTTTCTTCTCTTACCCGTGGGACTGGTGACCCTCAACATGCTCGGCCTGATCGGGATGTTCGATCAGATGGCAGACGGGATGGAAACCGCTGTCGATAATATCGCCGCAAATGCGACCGTGCTTGCCGCAGTGTTCATGGTGGCGTTCCAGTTTTTCTCCGGCGAGCTCTTGATTTATAACGGCTATGAACTCAAAGAAGGCGATGTGCGCTGGCGCCTCCGGGCAGCTCCCGTTCCCCAGCGCACGTTTTTGGCCGGTGTATCTCTGTCCAGTTGGATATTCAACCTTGCACAGGGTATCTTGATCTTCAGTGTCGTCGTCCTGCTGTTTGATGCCCACCTGGGCAATCCGTTGATTTTTATAGCCGTGCTGCTGATCGTCTCCATTATGAGCCAGTTGCTCGCCGCACTGATTATCCAATTAGCGCCGAGACGGAAAACTGCCAGCATTGTCATCAACGTATTCTGCTTTGCACAGATGTTTTTAAGCGGTTTTCTGTTCATCCCCCTGGGGAACAGCGCCCTGGCCGAATTCGTCACCTCTTACGGCACCCCTCTTGCCCTGGCCCATCGGGCGATTTTATACGCCGGACCGGTTTTAGATGACATGAGCCAAGCGGTGTTTAACCTGAGTATCTTGGGCGGAATTACCCTGATACTCATAGCCGCAAACCTTATACTTGGAAGGAGGCGGACAGCTTGACCATTTTTCGTTACGCCCTGCTCCGGGGGATTCGCAACCCATTCTCGTTGGCCTGCACCTATATCTTGCCTATTGTACTGCTCCTAATCCGCCCATTGTGGGCGGATGGGAGCGTGGGGGGCTTCTCCCTCCTGGCCCTGATCACCATGGGCGGCTCGTACACCATGAGTTTGAGCATCATGACGGACAAGGCAGACGGCGCAATCCTGCGCATATTGGCAGCCCCCATCACCATGCGGCGGTACCTCATGGAAAATCTCTTGTCCTGTGCGGTTCCCCTGCTGGTACAGATGGCAGTCGTGTCCGCCTTAGGGCGTGTGCTATACGATTGGAGCCTCACCCTT
>Ga0123355_10002327_pt1 | contig 26831 bp, 28 predicted proteins | sample TergutEmb28metaG_3_FD_89872 | JGI IMG/M metagenome (GOLD analysis project Ga0123355, IMG submission 89872) | Embiratermes neotenicus P1 segment gut microbial communities from Petit-Saut dam, French Guiana - Emb289 P1 | ecosystem: Host-associated > Arthropoda: Insects > Digestive system > Gut ... | reverse complement strand
GACCTCACAGGTTTTACCCAAAGACTTAATACCGCCACACTACTAAGTAGGGACGGTCTTAATCATACAGTAACCGCACTCAAGAGTCACGCACAGCATTTAGGACTTAGCAGACTAGAATCGTTGGGTTTAGGCGGAGTAACCGAAAGACTAACAAATATAGACCTACTTAGTCGTGAGGGACTACGAGAAAGCGTAGGTGTAATCAAAGAATACGGACAAGAAATGCTCCTGAGCGGTTTGGAGTCACTCGGCTTTGGCGGACTTACCGAAAAACTTACAGATATAGACCTTCTTAGTCGTGAGGGGCTATTAGAGAGCGTAGATGTAATCAAAGAATACGGTCAAGAAATGCTTCTGAGCGGTCTGGAGTCACTTGGCTTTGGCGGACTTACCGAAAAGCTGACAGACATAGACCTATTTAGCCGTGAAGGCTTTAAGGAGTCAATCGGTGTCTTAGGCAATTATGCCAAAGAGATGAAAGACAATGCCATTGAGACTTTCAAGCTACTGGATGTCCGCAACAGTATGACTGACGCTGACGGCAACTTCTGTCTACAAGCGGCTAAAATGACGGCTCTGACAATTTTTAGCACTATAATGAAATACAAGGACAAGCTCGCTACTGTCAAGACCATCGCCATGCGTAAGAAAGAATCTATAGCAACTAAAGCGGGTGCTAAGGTTGACGCAGTAGGTGCTAAGGCAAAACTCGCCCTAACAGCTGCAAAACCATTTATAGGACCAATAATGGTAGCTGCCGCAGGAATAGCTCTCGGAGCAGGAATAGCACTCCTAGTACGCAAACTCCGCACCCCTGCAATGGCAACGGGTGGTGTAGTATCCGCCCCCACAATGGCACTTGTCGGTGAGGGACAATACCCTGAGGCAGTTGTGCCGCTCGGTAGCAGTCCACAATTTGCAAGTATGAAAGCCGACATCGCAAGTGCGGTTGTACAGGCAATGAGCGCGGTTATGGGTAGTCAAAGAACAAGAGGTGGTAATACCCCTAGCGAAATTGCCCTCAACATAGATGGGACACGACTAGCAAGAGTAATGCTACCAAATTTGGCAAACGAACAAAAACGAGTCGGATACAATGTATCTGTTAGGGAGGTGTAAGACAATGGAAGAGAAAAAACATCTGATAAAAGTTAATACAAGACCATTAGAGGATACAGACGGCTATAATCTATGCCCTTCTCAAATTATACCAAGTGTAGAGTATATCAAAAACACAGAGAGGTCGTTAGGCGGTAAGCTACATATAGATATTTCGTGTAGCAAACAATCCTTGCAAATAGTTTACGAAATGCTCAAAGAAGAAGATTTTGCCGAAGTAATGAAAATTTTCGACTCAAAAAAATGTGATCCGGATTTAGAAATTTTGGCGATAGAATACTTTGACTTTCATAAGAATAAGGACGAATATAACGAAGAAGTAAAACCTCGAGAGTTTTTTGTTGATGGTATTACATTTAATCCATTAGTAACCGAGAGCGGTATTAAGTGGCGTGATGTTACTATAAGCCTATTGGAGGTGTAGAATATGGGTACGCAAAATATACAACAACCATCGCCTTTTGAAAAAACGGTAAGGAGAGTAGAGGGACGATTAGATATAAACTTCTTTGACAATGGCACTGATAATTCTGTAGAAATTATTGGACCATCTCATAACGGCACGATAGAGGCTTCCTTGGTGACTACAACAAATAGAGGTCTTACGGATAATCAAGAGGGGCAAATATTTGAATTTGGTCTAGTCGTGGACAAAAAACTCGCTAGCTTTGACGGCGGAGGAATACCTCTTAACGGCACAGCACACTTGGTAGGTCAAAATACCGTTACAGGTTGGATTGGCAATAGAAGAAGCTCAAGCATAAGCGGTAGAGAAGGTGAATTTGTCCCACCGCAGATTATAAGAATAAGATTTGACTCTCGAAGATTGCCACATTGGGAACTAAGAGGAATAAGAGCAAGAAAAATCGGCGAGCAGAATTTATTTTATGAGAGTGAATACCCTGTAAATTTTGACCTAACAGTATTTTTTAAGGACGGAAGAGTTTTTGTTGACCAAGTAAGAGCTAACGACAATCTAATCTGTCGTTGGGATTTTGAGCGAGGCTTTAGACATGGATTTGATTTTGAGCCAAACGGAACACCCGACAATTCGCTTAGATTAAATAACAATTTTTCCGCCCAAGACTTCGAACGCAATGTTGTCGGTGTTATGCTACAAATCCATAAATGGAGCAAACCTAATGTCCTGCCTCGTATAACATACTTTTCAGGCGAAATGCACCAAGCATTTGACGGGAGCAGTCTTAGGAGTATAGAGGTGCTTGAAGAAAAAACAGGTTCTTTAGATTCTTTGTCTTATGGCATCAGTAGCAACTATTGCAAAGCGAGCTTTCTTAATCGGGACAAAATGTTTTATGACAGACAGCATTTCAATTTGCTCCGTCGGGGTCGCAGTGTAGTACCCACTATAAAATGCGGATACAAAGAGCCAAATGAAGACGGATACAAAGAACCAAATGAGTACCTTCTAGGCAGATTCTTTTCGGAGGAGTGGCAGATTGACGATAGCAGTATGTTTATGAGTGTCAAGGCTTATGACATACTCTACAGCTTGCAGAATGTAGACATAAACTTTGGAATGGAATTGTCAGCCCCTAATGAGACAACATGGTATGCCAGACCTTTTGCAAGCACACAAAACAATCTATGGACGGTAGAAAGAGTAATTAGGGAAGTGTTTAGACTAATCAATCTTGACAGACAAAAAAACGGCATCTTTGAAAGAATTGAATATGATATTCGACCTAGTAATAATCCGCCTCACACCAATCCGCTTGCAAGAAACATTGTATTGCCCGTTGTATTGATTGAAGAGAAGTCTGCGTGGGATGTATTGCAACAAATCGCTAGTTTTGCCTGTTCGTATGTATATGTCGACCGTGACGGCACCGTGGTTATAGAAGAGGATACTTGGGCAAAGAGGCATATTGTTGTGGAGCAACCTAGATTTCCGATATTAGAGCAGGGAGCAAGCTACAACAAAGTAAAAGTCGCCGGCTCACTAAGAGACAGCGACCGAATAAGCGGTAGTAATAGCGTGGGTATCAATGGGTTAAGAGAGTATGATTACAAGGCAGGATTATTTGTCACTAATGATAGGCAAGCAGTGCCTCAGCCGATACTTGGGATGGTAGATAATATTCTCTACAAATACCGTGACGGAGTAGACTTTGTAGATGCCGAGTGGAAAGGTGATGCCGATCTAAAACTCGGTGACAAATTTGACTCATATAGCGTCCACGAAGACATTGAAAATAATCCTAACGCTGTGCAGACCTATGAATGTCTGTCCAACGAGATGACACTAAGCAACGGCTTTAGACAGACAACTAAGGGTAGAGTGGTCACTAAAGAGAATGGTTTGAATAAGAGTATTGACCCTAGTAACTCCTTTAGGTATAGCTTGCCTGTAGTTAGTAGGACGATAGTCAATCAGGTCAATTTTGAGTATTATGTGTTAGAGAAGGATATGGAAAATCCCGGAGAGAATGTTTCAGTCAATTGGCGTGATTGTGAGACTATAGCAATCAACAATGAGCAAGGTCAACCTACTGGACGATATACGGTGACTGCAACTGTCAGTCTAAACAAAGTGTATGAAAGGATTTCAAACATTTTATTAGTGACAGATCGTGAAGAAATAGAGAATTTTCATGTGGTATCTGCAACCGTAAGCAGTTTGAATATAAGATTTGAATGTACAGAATTTGAAAGATTAAGAGTGGAAATAAATACTTGATAGAATCAAATTCAAAGTCTAAAAACGGCATAAGGTATCATTGAATTAGCGGTAATATTTGTTGGCCATCCAAACCAAGCGTAGTCTGCATATGTGCTAGAAAAAGATAAAGAAAGTCCATTAACAGTATTAGTAGTACCAATTGGTAAGGGGTTGCTGAACGGTGGATCATTGAAACTATCAGTCATGAAAGTAGTTGCACCGCTTGCTGCTCTCATTCTTACAAAGTTATGGACACCGTATCCCGGCATATTATGATTAGTCACAAAGACACGAACACGTATAGCTGAGTGATATTCAACTTTAATGCTAAACAGCCTCAATCCAGTATGACTGTAATAAGTAAAAGTTTGACCTAACTCATACACCTTATTAAGTTCAGGTTGCCAAGCAGGACCCGTTGAGCCTTGCGGACCTGTAGCAGGTATACCAGTATTAGCACCGCCAACCCACCAATAACCACCAATAATCTGCGGTGTCTGACCGTGATTGCCATGATTACCGTCTTGCCCCTCTGCACGGACACCTGTATCAGTACTGCCAATCCACCAGTTGCCATTGCCCCCGATATGTGGTGTCTGACCGGGTTGACCAGGTAGACCGTTTAATTCTCTAGCTTCCTCTAGGTCTCGTTCTAGTTGCTCAATACGGTCAAGCAATTCAGTCGGGTCAAATTCAGACCCCCCACAACCCACAAAAGCAAGCATAGACAAGCCCAATATTACTGCAAATATTATACCAATTACTTTCTTTTTCATAGTGACAAAACTCCTTTTTTAAGGGTCAAAACCCACTATGATAAGTATACTACAAAGCACAAAAAAAGTCAACAAAATCAACCACAATAAGGAGCAAAATCAAATGAAAACTTTTAACAACAAAAAATCTAGGAGGACAAAAAATGTCAAACTTTAGACCAAGAAATCAATTTAATAACTTATCAGGTAATTTCACTGAGGAAGATTTATTGCGAAGTGGAGATGTCAACAATATTATCACTAATCTCAATCATGCTGTGGATAATACAATGGCATTGCATAACGAAAAAATTGCTGATGCCGCAATACCTACTCAACACACTCGAATAGAAGCAAATAATGATGGAGTGATAATAAGAAGAGAAAGTGATGGTGCTTTTAGAGCAAGGGAGGTTACGGACGCGTCAACCGCTAACACAATTATGCGACGCAACGCTAATGGGAATACAAGCGTTGGAAATGCGACAGATGGTGCTCATGCATTAAATAGAACTGTCGCAGACAGCAGATATGTAAGATTTGATGGAGAACAATCTTTGACAGGTGAACAGCGAGGACAGGCAAGGAGCAATATTCGAGAGGTGATTAGAGGTAATACATGGGTAACGCTTTGGCGGGGGCAAACATATGAAGTGATGCATCCACGAATTAATGATGGAAGGATTTTTGCAATTGATGCTTTCGGTTTTGGTTCATCATCCTCACTGTGTTATTTCAATTTTACTAGATGGAACAGTGTTGCACGAATTATTGTTCCAGATCTAACAATAGATCCTAATGGTACTATCTCTTATGCAGTTGCGATTGATTGTTGGAGAGAGGGGTCAGTAATGACATTTATGAATTCAAGAATAGTATATTCGGGAGGGGCTCACACTCACGCTACGAGTCACGCTATTGAGGCTGGGTTAGGAGCAATTTGGAGGATAATTTAATGCAAATAAGAATAATTGAACAAGGAACTCAGAATGAAATGTCTACACAAGAATATGAAACACGAGCTATGGCAGGTGAGATTATTGCGGTAAGTTCTATAATAACAGACAATATAGAAAAACTTACATTTAGGCAAGCTACATCTCAAGAAAAGCAACAGTTTTTGGATAGTAAAGCATTTGAAGAAAAAATGAATTCTGAGGAATGGATAGCACAACAAAACAAATTAAGCAAACTAAAAGATGAATTAACTCAATTGTGTCAAGATATAGTACAAGACATGTTTGGACAAGCTGTGCCTAACTTAGAAGAAAGAAAAAAGCAAGCTAGAGAATTGCATAATGAAATAAGACAACTGGAGGGTAAAGCCCCCAGAGAATTGAAAGGAGGATAGTAAGATGTATGCAGGGATAACAGGAGCATTAAAGATAGGTGAACAAAAGCAAAGGGTGGCATATATAAGCGGCTGGAATGTAGAGGATATGTCTGAGGTTGTTGAGACGACTAAGATAGGACAATCACATAAGGGAGCGTATGTAGGGCGACAAAGTTGGAGTGCTAGTGCTGACGGAGCAATAGTTTTTGATGAGGGCAGTTCTCAAGCGGTGTTGTTTGCGGCAAAGCATAGAGGCGACAAAATTGAGCTGATTTTTCAGCTTGAAGACAAAGTTTTCTTAAAAGGACATTGCTATATAGAGTCATTGGGCATTGGACTAACAGCAGAGGGAAAAGGCACTATATCAATAAGTGTTAAGGGTTGCGGTATGCTTGCGGTTTTTGTTAATGATGACGATATCAAAGGCACAGAATTCTCACCGCCTCCGTCTGGTAATATATACTGGGGCATCAACGGCAGAGGCGAGTCATCAGTATCATGGGGCAATAATCAAACTACGGAGGAGCAGATATGAAATTCAAACCAATTATAAAAAACGGCGAGGGTGATAATCTAGGAATAGAAGATGGACAGCTTATAGTAGACATAATAGACAGAAGTATATTCGTAGACTACGGTCGTAATCGTGTTCCAGTTGGAGCAGTTTCTGATGTTGCTTTGACTAGGTCAAAAGGACAAGCGAACGGAATAGCAACGCTAGACGAGAGTGGGAAAGTGCCGCCTAGTCAGTTGCCGTCTATTGGAGCTTCTTTTGTATACAATTGTAACGGAATCAATGACAATGAAATATTGTCTAATATGTCAAAAGACTTTTATAATGCACCTATTACTGGAGATGGAGCTTTAGATAATAATGCGTCGCTCAAGATTGTGGTTAATGGAAAAGTAGGAATAACCGAAAGACCTATAGCAGGGACAGGAGCATGGAATAATGAGTTAAGGTATTTTGATTTTGGTATTCCTAATTACAGTGGTGACCGTAAATTGTATATAGATTGGAGCAATGCAACAATACCGCAGACGGTTTTTACTGGTGGTGACAACTGCTCATTTATATATAATAACGGAAGTTTTATAAGTCACGAGAAAGCAAGCATAAATATATTGCTTAGGTTTAGATTTGTAGGGAGAAGTGTGGCTTTTGGTGGCAACAACACTACAATTTTTGGAAGTACTGTTGTAATTAAGTCCGAATCGGAAGGCGTATTGTGTACGGCTATAGGTTATAGAGGTAGCGATAATAAGTATTTTAATTGTACGGCTAATGTTACGGGGATAGTTGCAGCCCTGGATTTAGTGGTGACAGCAACTTGTACTCTAATTGTAGTGGGTATGGTAATGCTACTGGGTCTGTAGGTGGTAATAGTACAGGTAGGGGCTTTAATGGTCGTGAGAATACTTATATTGACTGTAAGGGTGTAGGAGTTGGTGCTCATACAAGAACTGGCACAGTTGCTGTAGGAGCAGGCTTCAATGGCGAAAGTAGCACATACACTGGGTGCATAGCTACAGGAGTAGCAACAGGAGCGGGTAACTTGTCGGGCGTAGGGTTCTTTTGCCACAAGGCGAGGCTTGTTAATTGTGATGGTGCTGGATTGACTCCTAATGGTCGAGGTGCGGTGGGTTATAGAACTAACAATTCGGCATGGGATGCTTATCATATAATACAAAATTGCAGATTTCCAATAGGTGTGATGCAAGGATTTAATATGTTAAGTGCAAATGTAGAAGCTATCAATTTGGGATTTTCGGGTGTTCATGTCGTAAGTGGCTGTATAATTAGTGACCAAATAAGTTCTGTCAATCAAATGGTTGGACAATCAACATCTGAGGATGGTAGATTTAGGAGCAACAACATAACAACAAGACCTATAAGGAGGCAGATGCAACTATGATAACAATATCTTTTCAGTTAACCAATGGGTATGTGAGTAAGTGGCACGAAGTTAGAGAGCCTAGTTCGGCGATGTTTGAGCATGTAATAGTGCTAAATAATATTGAAGATGGTAAAATAGCAGAGGAACAACTGGCACATTTTAATGACAATTACCTCAACTATACTCTTAGAGACGGCAAGTTGTATTTTGATGAGAGCCATAACGGCTTTGAGAAAGAGCGTCAAAAGCAAGCAGTTTTGGCATCACAGGCAGAAAGGATGTCAGCACTAAGACGAGAGCTAACGGTATATAGTGAGGACGCTATTCAGTTGCAGATGGGAATCAATATTCCTGATATAGAAGAACGCAAGGCAAGATTTAGAGCAGTGCATGCAGAGCTTAGGCAGTTAGAAGGCAAACCGCCAAGAGGTTAGGAGGACAAAGCAAAATATGTTAAGATGGCAATCATTATTGACGACATTAGGGATTGGCGGTTTGTCTGTAGGGGCAACACTGGCAATTACGTGGATAAGGAGTAAGGCTCTTAAATGGGGTAAGCGAATAAACAACCCCATTATTGAGGAACTTAATAAACGCTTAGACATTTGGATAGATGACAGTATCAATACAGTCAACAAGAATTTTGTGGACAAGCTGAAAGAGACTGGTGAATGGGAGCATTTGGCAGGTGTTTTTAACAAGGAAATCTATAAGAAAAACTCATTAGAGGCATTAGACCGCTGTCTAATATCTCTCAAAAGCCGAATCCCAAAACCATTCAAAAAGCTAGTTATAAAGTATTACGAAGATGTTGACCTATTCTACAAAAACCGTATAGACCAACGAATGAAAGAGCATGAATTAACTAGAAAGTTAGAAGCAGAAAAATCTAAAGAAGTTGAGGGTATAAAAAACATGATTACATCCCAAGACTATACGCAATCATACAATCAATAACAATATGTAGTTCTACAAAAACTCATTGATGAGCATCAAGTAGTATGAACTTGCGAGGGGTGCCGGCTGGTAATCTAGCTCACATAGCTTTTCCAGATGCTGTCGTATTCGGGATGTGGAGATCCTCAACAAGTAACATTTTCAGCGTAGCGTGATGTTGGTGGAGGCAATAACGGGTGTCCGGCAGAATTGCCATTTGTGATTATACTTATGAATTATATGCTTACCTTCAGGTCTACATTTGATATACCAAGTTTGAGTAATGGTACAGGAACACAAGTATATACTGATAGAGTGCTTTTAGTTGTGCTAAATAGGCAACTTAATTAATTTTTGCTGATGCCCCGTTGTCCTAATGTTGATGGGCAAACGTGGTGTTATATAAACGATAGGAGAGAAATATGGAAAAAACAAATGACGCAATTGAGCAAGTTGAGTATAATGAGATGAAAGTAGTCGATTACGAATCACCTAACACAGATAATGTTGAAGTAGAGCTGGAGCAACCGCCGCTCATATATTCTGAACAGACCGAAATAGACACATTTTCATTTATTCCGCCGCAATTTGTTCAAGAGGATAATAGTAGAATACATCAAAAAGAAATAACTTATAGTTGCGGCGCAGGAGTTGCAAATGTTAATTTGTTTACAGGACGACTTTTGTTTGAGCATAGTAATTTTACGCTTGGAGCAGGCAATTTTCAAATTGGGTTGAGTCATATATACAATTCGCACTTGCCACAAGGGGATATTGTAGCTAATCATTCCACGAGAATGGGGAAAGGATGGAAATTGAATTTGCAACAATATTTAGTGCATGAAGACGGTGTTTTTTGGAAATATATTGACGCAAACGGTATGTGGCATAGGTTTAACGCATTAGGTGACGGAAGATTTCATGATACAAGCGGGGTAGGCTTAATTCTTAATCCGTCAAACAATACTATTAGTGATGACAACAATAATGTAATGACATTTCAAAACGAGCGTCTAGTACGAATCTTGTCGGGTATAAACAGCCAAATAGACAAGCGGTATAATTATAACGCAAGCGGACAATTAGAAAGCATCTTTGATAACCGTAATTCTAGCCGCAGGTTTAATTTTATTTATAATAATGGATTGTTAGAGCGAGTGGATATGGTGGGAACGGGAGGAGAGATTCAGCGGCTCAACTATTTTTATGACACCCTCGGTAGGCTTGTGCGAATAAGTAAAACGGCAGGCGATGTTTTAACAGGACAACATAAGGATAAAGCGTATTTTACTTATGCTACTGTCGGAGGATTGTTAGAATCTGTAATAGACGCAGAGGATTTATCGTATCTTAGATTTGAGTATAACAATTCTTTGCATATCAACAGGGTTGAAACAGGGGTGATGCAAAGTGTTTCTTCCGGAGGGACTGTTGTTATCAATATACCTGCCGTTACGATGCCGACTGTCACGGGAAATCAAACGATAACAGGTCAAGCAATAACAGGATTTGTAGCAGTAGCAGGCAGACCCGCTCGAACAGTAAATCTGAATTTTAACAGTAGAGATACGGAAGTATTTACCTATAATACAACAGCCCGATATACTCAAGTTGTCCGCAATAATGCTGTTACTTTGCAATATCATTATAGACATGCCGCAGGCAATCAAGCCGAGGTCTTTAGCGTGCTTGAAAGACAAGGCACAAATGATTCAACGGCTACATTTAGAAGTGTAATTCCTAATGCGGATACGGGAATAAGACTTAATCCGAATATTGCAACGGCAGGCACTCGAAATTTTGACTCGAACGCTGTCATTACTCTTGGGTCAGGGACAACACAAGGATATTGGTTTAGAACTAATGCCCTCAATACTACTGATTCTAATGCAGTTAATATAAATGAGTTAAATCAAACGCACAGAAGACGAAAAATATACGATTAGTGCATGGGTTCTTATTAATAATACGGCAGTGAGCAATTTTGTCCTAAGGGCGCAGTTTGCTGCAAGGACACCGAGTAGCACAACACACATTGATTTAACCGCAACTGCCTCTAGGCGTGGAGTCTGGCAACAAGTTGAAGGTGAAATTTGGATTAGAGGAGAGGTGACAGAATGTCTTATACAAGGCTGGTGGCGAGGTATTCAAAATTCGGGTGTACAGATAGCAAATGTTAGGGCAACATTGCATGAGCAAGTCGCATATGTACGCAATGAGGATAACCTAGAAGCAGATAGTGATATTGATGATATTGTCAGAGTAGATTTTGAAGGAGGACAGGCGCCAATACATTTGAGTGATCGTAGGCGTGTAACATCTGCTAACTTTATAACCGCCGGCGACATAATCAGTACGCAAAGAAGTATGTTTCTTAATCAAAATACTCAAAACTTTATTTTCTCTATGAATAATGGTCAAAGAAGACTTTGGGTTAGTAGTGCAACATTAGTGAATAGAGACGGAGCTAGCTTTAGATTAGGATACAATTTTGATACAGATGCTGATCCGCGCTTTTATACTAGGTCTTGGATAAGAAATGATGGTATAAATGAAAACAACAACAATAATAACCATATAAGTCTAGATAAATTCTTTAGATTTGGTTGGGATGGGGCGGATAGGCGTATGCAATCGGTATGGAGAGCCGAAAGGACAAGACCAAGTACTGTTACATGGCAAAGAGAGTCGATATCATTTTTTGGTATGCTACCAAGATGGAGTAGCGACGAATACGGGGTAAGGAGTGATTTTATCCATGATGAGTTTGGCAATATCTTAACAATGACAACAGGCAGAGACGGTATAACTATTCGTAAAGCTTTTGCTTATAACGGAGATACTGTCAATGCCAATAGAAGTGTATCAAGAGGGATAGCATCGGCAAGAGAGCATCTAATAGGCGAAACAAATGATTTAGGACACTGGATACGATACAGCATCGCTCCGCATACAAATATAATTAGTATAAGCGATGCGAGAGGAATAGAGCGAAAACGTTTGACATTAAATGCTTGCCAAGATAGAATAGAGTCAATAGTTGCGGATGGGGTGACCTCTAACATGACTTACAATGACAGGGGTCTAGTTAGCAAAATTCAAAAAAACTCTTGGGGTAATCCTAGCTATACATTTAATTACAACAATCTAAATTTCATGATTTCCGTTAATCCGAATGACGATCTATTTGTCCGAAGAAATCTTACTGTTAACTCACTGGAGGATAATATCGACAGCAGTATTTGGAGTCAGTACGGAACTTCTACCCAAAGTAATTTAGACTATTTTGACAACTATTTAAGGAACTCGGCAACGCAGGTCAATACGCAACATCAGCCGACAACATTGCCGACACGGATTGCTTACAGGGATTTTAATACACGAGATAGTTCGCTTACTTTCAATAGCACAACTAATTTTGGATGTACTCCAGCTAATGCGTCTGCAAGTGCAAAGATAAGGCGGATAGAGGACAGACAAGGTGGACAAACGCACACGATTACTTATGATAGAGCATACAAGGGAATGCTGTCGTATTTATTTAGACACAACCAATCACAAGATGATGATTTGGAGATAATGGCTGACACTCATCAATTGGATGACAATCAAGAGAGTACAGTCAGGTTTGTCAATAGAAATGGAATGGGGTCAAGATTGCAGACAACCACAACTTATGACAATAATGTATTATTAAATCCGCGTATAACACGGGTTGAGAACAGAAGCGAAGTGATGTTTAGGGGGACGCCTAGTACAAATCATTTCAATAGTAGAATCACATACGAGTACGATTTGCTGGGAAGAATAAGCGCAAAAGAAGTACAAGGTATCGGCAACAATTTAGAACGAATAAGATACGACTATGTTTATGCTAACTATAGAGAAACAACCGATACTAACTCACAAGAATTGACCTCGACACGGATGCGGACAATTAATATAGGAATGAATTCGCCGAATAGTCCGCTTGCACAAGTGCCTGTGCAAAATTTCACATATGTTTACGACAATAACGGTAATGTTATAGAGGTATGTGGGTGCAGAGCGGGGAGTCACAATGCATTATTCAACGGGTCTTGCGGAAATGATTCGCAAAGGATAGCATATGATAATTTTGAGCGAGTGGTGCAAAGCGTGGGATGGGAAAATGAAGACCATTTTAGCTATGCTAACGGTGGCATTAACTTAGGCGGTAACATAGATTCCAAGTCGACTAGGAGAGGGCGAGGGACATTTAGGATGTATAACTACACATACACCCCCCACCAGCCGAATAGGATACAGAGGATAGATTGGGGTAGTCAGGTATATACTTTCGCATACGATAGAGCGGGCAATCCGACAATTTATAAGACACGGGGATTTAGCGTCAATATGACATGGACAAGAGGGCGGTTGCTGGAGTCATATACACCAGAGGGCAGGTCAAGAGTAAGCTACACATATAATACATTCGGACAGGTAATATCTAGGGGAGCGTCAGACGGAACAACAAGGTATCATTATGAGGGCGACAAGCTGCTGACGGAGAGGGCAGGAGCAGGAAATGCCGCCAGAGCATTTAACTATGAGTATGACGAGGCTGGAGTCAGCAGTATAGTCAGTCAATTAGCTAACGGAACATGGGAAAGATTTACGCTTATAAAGAATATGTTTGGAGATGTGGTGGCGATATGCCAGCTGGGGAGGATAGTAGCGAGGTATAGGTATAGTGCGACAGGAGAAGTGACGGTAGTAAATAATGCGGGTACCCCGATAACGGATGTCAATGATATTGGGCACATAAATCCATGGCGTTGGCGCGGTTATTACTATGATACGGCAAGCGAAATGTATATCATAGGAGGACGCTTCTATGACCCCGAATTAGGGAGATGGGTCAATCCGCATGATTTTGAGGAGATGTTATCTAATCCGACAGAAAGTCCGTATGCTTTTGCAGGTAATAACTTTGCGATGGTGGAGGGCAATGTGAATAACTTCTCTTGTTACTTCCCGCTAGATACCGAGATAACGGCACAACCGAGGCGGAGTTGGTTACAGCATCGATTAGCCCCCGTGCATAATTGGTGGAGTGGGTTATCTAGAGGACAGAGAATAGTTATAGGTGCTGTGGCGATAGTTGGGTCTATTGCATTGGCAGTTCTTACAGGAGGAGCATCGCTTAAGCTTAAAAAAGCAGGATTGCTTGTCGGCAAAAAAGGTGCCATATTGGGGGCATCTGCGAAAATGACAAAGAAAGCTGCTTTTGCTTCTAGTGCAGGTGGGGTTATTGGTTTTGGAATAGGTGGGTTATCTTTACAAGGAGGACTTTCTTGGGATCTAGATGACGCTATAGAAGGTTTTGCATTAGGTGCTGCTGGTGGTGCTATTACAGGTGGATTAGGTGCACCATTTAAGTTTGCAGGAAACTTTGTTATAGGAATGGGAGTTAATGCTGGACAGCAAGCTTTGCAGTCAGGGGATATTAATCCAATGCAGATGTTAGTAGCTGGGGGTTTAGCTGGATTAGGAAGTAAAATTCCTAGCGGAAAAACGAAGAGAGGAATTTTACTTGAAATTGCCGCAAATGATGGGGTAATGCTAACTGAAGAGTTGATAAGATTATTTGTAGGATGGTAATATGGATTTTGCATATGAAATAATTATTTTATCAGTTTTTTTGCTTGGTGGATATTTTTTATGTAGTTATACACTACTTGAAAGCAAGTCAAAAGAGGAGAATCGAAAATATTTTGATGAATCATGGGTTAAGAGAAAGGCAAAAAAGATTTTATATTAAAGACTGTCAATAGCGGAGCGACTTTGCACAAAAACAGTATTGTACTGTATCTATTATTTGCGGTCGTTGCGGAACAAGGCAGAATAGCAAACTAAGCTAACAACCGAAATGCTTAATCAGTTTAACTAAAAAACAATTACAAGTATACAAATAGTAAACAAGGAGAAAAACAAATGTCAAATTTTAATATTAATGACCCGAATCCGTTTAGGAATGGGCAAACACCGTTAAATGAGGACAACTTAAATGCTGTAGTTAATTTAGCTCGACAAGGAGGTCAGGGAGCTAGAGGCAACGGGATATTGTATGTTACACATGATGTTCAGCGAAATGCGAGTGTAACATTACAGAACACCTTATTGGTACCTAATAGTCCAACACCAAAGGTGAATGATGTTGTCTTGGCACAAAACGGACTTATGGGTTGGGTAACGGCTGTACAAAACAATTCTTTTACAGTATGGTTTAGAGACAGTCTAATGGGACCTCAGGGAATGCGGGGATTGCAAGGACCACAAGGTATACAGGGTCCACCAGGAGCGTTTGAACATTTGCTAGGACAGCCAAATGGAATAGCAACACTTGATGAGGGAGGAAGATTGCCATTAGAGCAATTACCCGAATCTCTTGACGGTGGTGGCGGAAATGTGAATATGGTTTCCAATTCCGCAATTACTTGGCAAATTACAAACCCTGTATTACCCGTTAAAACATTTGGCTACGAAACTACTCGAGGACTGCTAAAGCTAGGTAATGGGAGAGACCGATGGAATGACCTGCCTTACTTTGTAAATACTTCTATTTCGGGATATGTCCCGCCAAACCCATATCTTGGCTTAGAATTAGATAGTTGGGCTACTATAGCCGAAGTATCAGCGGCTATTTCTACAGGACTAATTAACCCATTTGACAGCACCGTATGCCCCTATAGTATAGGAGATACTAAGACTGTACAAATAGGCGGCGAAAGTGTTGTTTTTGAAATATGGGGCTGGAATCACGACAAAAAGGCAGATGGTAGCGGTACGGCAGGTATAACATTTGGAATGAAAAACCTAATGACAGCAATGCAACGGTTGAATCCGACATTGACAAATTATGGCGGATGGGAGCTGAGTGAATTTAGGAATATTTTTATGCCACAACTTTTATCACAGCTTCCAAGCGACCTGCGGTCAGTTATTGCCGAGGTAGTCAAGGAATCTCAAAATGCTGACGGTTCTATCGCACACACTCCCGATAAGCTATTCTTATTTAGTGTGTGGGAAATTTCGGGTCAGTTTAGTCAGAGTCAGAATGTGGGTGTAGAGGGCAATATGTATATGTACTGGCAAGGAATTCTCAACGGTGCATCACAGCTTGACAGGAGAAAAATGCTTGCCGGCATTGGCAATCCTGTCCAATGGTGGTTTCGCTCGGTAGCAACTGACAGGACAACATCATTTGCTAGGGTAGCCACAACCGGGACTATTGGTGTTTCAGTAGCCAATATGCCAAATGGTGTATGTTTTGGATTTTGTGTTTAATAAGGAGTAAAAAAGATATGAACTGCAGGATTTTGTGTGCAAATAATTAGAGAGGAGTAAGAAATATATGCTATCATGGCAATCATTAGTGACAACGCTGGGGATAGGTGGACTGTCGGTAGGAGCAACACTAGCTATTACATGGATACGGTCAAAAGCTCTCAAATGGGGCAAACGAATAAACAACCCTGTTATAGAGGAGCTTAATAAGAGGTTAGATATTTGGATAGACGACAGTATCAACACAGTCAACAAGAATTTTGTGGACAAGCTGAAAGAAACGAACGACTGGGAGCATTTGGCAGGAGTATTCAATAAGGAAATTTACAAGAAAAACTCATTAGAGGCATTAGACCGTTGTCTAATATCTCTCAAAAGTCGAATTCCTAAGCCGTTCAAAAAGCTAGTTGTTAAGTATTACGAAGATGTTGACCTGTTCTACAAAAATCGTATAGACCAACGAATGAAAGAACACGAACTAGCTAGAAAGCTAGAAGCAGAAAAGCCTAAAGAAGTCGAGGTTATGAAAACCACGATTACGCCTCAAGGCGATGGGTCATATTCACAAGCATATAATCAGTAGCAATATGTAAGAATTGGAGATGGGGCAGAGAACCCGTCTCCAATTTTTGTTTAGGGTTAGGCAAGTTTAGCCTTGTCGGGGATATAGATTTTGTTATGAACTTGGATAGCATAATAAGATACACCGTTATGCTCGTGGGTTAGAGTTTCGGGTTTGCCTTTGTTACACGCACGCAAAATATGATGTTCGTTATCTAATTCTACTTTAGAGATAGTACCTTCTAGGAATTTGTCGTCGCCGGATACTTCTAGCACTTCAAAGCCTCGCCCTATTAGGTATGAGCTGAATTGCCATAGTTTTTCGTATAAGCCGTTGCTGTCAAAGATTCCGCATATATCCTCTTTAGGGTGATATGCTGTTATTCTAAAATATGCCATTGTTGTGCTTCCTTTCTTACGCTGTTCATTTTTTGACAGTACGGTTGGCGTAAGGCAACCACACTTTGTTAATAAAATGAGCTATAGTATCATCGGGTTTAGAATGACCGTGTCCGTAGCTCTGCAATACTTTTTTGGATTGGAGTGAGTATTCGACTGTTACAAGAGGAGTATCTATATTAGCAGTATTACGGACAAAGAATATAAGGGTTTCCTCTCGTGCGAATTTCTGGTCATAACCCATCTTGCCAACGCAATGTCCTAATGTTTCACCCTCATGTATAAGCTCTTTTGGACTTGCCGCTAGTATAATCGCATAGCCGTTCTTGCCTCGCTTTTGCAAGGGCATATATTTATCTGCTACTATAGCAAACTTACTGTATAGTTCCTCCCGTTTTTTCTCGTCTGCCAAAGCTTTAGCTGTAGCATACTCATCAATCCGAATATCGTGCCAATGCTTGAAGTTGTGAGGATAACGGTTTTTGGGTAAGCTCATATCTAACCCCAAATAGTTGCACGCTCTAAGATAGTCGAGGTAAGAGTTGGGGGTACTGCCTTGTACTTCAAGATAAGAAAAGAACCGCTCTAGCTCTCTGCCGAACAGCTCCTTTAGGGGACTTAGATTGTTATCACTATTTAGCCTCTTTTTACACTCATTAAAGACTTGGGTTTGTTTAAGTGACTTTCCGCTCTTGTATGCTTGCAGGATAGTGCCTACATAATGGTAGTTAGCTTTTAGTTCATCTCTGTTAGCTATAAGCCACTTGCAAAAAGACTTGTCTTTGGCTATCCGCTTTAGTATTGTTACGCTGTCGTGTAATCCATGCAATCCAAGTTTGAGTAGATACTCAACTTGCGGATACTTCTCATACAATTTCAAATGCTCTATAACGCACTTGCCTCTAAAGTCCTGATACGCACTATACTTATATTCCGCAAACTTACTAATATAGTCATAATTGATTACTGTAGACCAAGAATTATAATACTTGCTTTTCGCATAGCCCCAACCATGACCCTCAAACCACTTCTTGTAAGGGGATAATCCCTCTGCATACCACCCTACACGATAACCCATGCCAATATAGTTGTATTCCATATCCTTGACATAACACTTGTCTGATTTAACCCCATGTACAGCAACCTGCTTACAATGCCATTGTTTTTTGTGGTTTTTTACAGCAACAGTAATCTTGACAAGTTCCTTACGGATAGTTGACAGATAAGAATACATACGCAATCCTTTTTGACTAGGACATTCTTTTTTATCCTGCTGTCTAACTTTGGTTAGTATATACTTGGGAATAGGTCTTATATGTTCAGATTTCATTAGTCACACCTCACTTTGAGGGTGTTGTCCAAAAGTTTAGATAGCACCCCAGATATGTCACTACTATTGACTTGCTCGGTTGACTCATAAACAACACCGTCAGTATCAACAAACTCATTCTCACTGATTTGTGTTAGGACTGGCAATTCTTCTTGCTCGTTATTGATAACAGGGTTTGGTAGTTCTTCGGCTTTGGGTTCACTACTATCTAAGGGAAAATCAAACATAGTCATTTGTGGTTTAAGTGTAGGTGCAGGGGATACAACAGTAGCAGTGGGTTTAGCCGTGTTAGATTTAGGTGTAGCTTTGACAGCCACATATTCTGTACCATCTTCATTATATAGTTTACCCTCAATACTATCCTCCTCAAAAAAATGTACGCACCATCCAAAGACAGTTGCTTGCTCCACACAAGCAAACCTTGCTCCTGTAGCTGCTTGCTTTTTAGCTTCCTCACAAGCGTAATTCATAAATGTAGTAAAGTCTTTTTTATTAACAAGTGTTTTGCCGTCTTTTTCAATCTTGACACCGTTATTTATCTTAGTAGCCAAAATTTCACTTGCATTGTTCTGTAGGTAGTCTTTCAATATGATTTGCTCTTGTGTTGTCGCACTTAAATTTATTTCAATCATTTTTTAGTTCTCCTTGTTTGTCATTATGTCTAGAAAGGCGGCTGATTCCAAATCCCAGCTTTTACTTCTCGCAAAGTTACAGGGATTATTTTTCATTTTGGGTTATTAAGCATATGTCTAGTATCGTGAGAGAGTGGGGGATAGCGTATATAATAAGCTAGCATATCTACAGCTTGTTTATAAGTATGAGTTAGATAATGCTGAATATAACGCCGTTTACCCTTTTCCCTATAACATACCTTATATCCGTATCTCGATAATGCCACCGCTATATTCCTCCGCATAGTAATCACCCATATAACGACCATAAGCCTCAAAGTCAAAGAATTGAAGTATACGGTCACTAATTTTAGGCTCACAACAGCTAAACATTTCCTCGCCGTAATCGCTCCAATCCATGCCTCTGTATAAGCTAATGTCATCATCCCAATGATAACCTTGACTGTCGACTAAACTCTTAAAATCGTCCCAGTTCCTAACCTCAATGTAAGCACTCATTATTTCATAGCGGTAATCATCATTAAGCACATCAGCTTCCTTTAAGGTCTCGAATAAGGTCTTGGGATTCATATAATCCCAGTTAGTACAGCCTGACGGCAATCCTTCAATATCCTGTACAAACAATTCCTCATCAATGCCGTTTAGCTCAAATCCTTGTTTAGTAAGTTCTTCAGCTATTTCGTCCCAGTCATTATAGTCACTCAAATCCAGCCAGCCAGACCCAAGCGCCCTCTCATTACATTCGTTGTACGACCCCCACGAGCCGATTACTAAGTGTATATTATTTGCCATTGTCTTGTTCTTCCTTTGTATATTTACTAAATTGTGTTTCAGTATCTAATACTTGCATAACTTCGGGCAAGAGTTGTTCTTTGTTTTTCCCGATACAGCATAGAGAGATAAGATTTGTATTAGCTCCGAATAACCGCCTAAAAGCGTATTCAACAATTTTATGAATATCTGCATCTCTATGTTCACTAGTGTAATTGATACAATGTATAGCCGTTAATATGGCTCGTACTTCTTTTGTGTTTTTCATTTATGTTTCTCCAAATAGGTGAGCTATCATCTGACAAATCGTATCAAGGCTATAATTCAAGCAAAGATACAAAATGTACGATAACTCCCTTTGAGTAATACCTATACTTGCAAGTTCAAACATTTTGTCGTATTGACTGATTGAGACACAAGTAAACAACTGTTTGTTATTACAGAACCTATATAGCTCCGCAACTTCAAATTTTCGTTGTGTCATTTTGTTATATTCTCCTCTGTGTTTGTTATTATAAAAAGATGCCTTTCCATTACTAGAAAAGCACTAATCTCCAAATATCTTCCATAATCTTAACACCTCAATTATCCTTGATTTGTTCAAAGTCATCTATGGCTATTTGCACTTGCATAACACCGTATTCAAAAAAGAAGCGTCTGCCGTCTGACTTTAAGTCAAACTCACAAACGCTTATCTTGCCCTCGTTAGTTATCGCTACGCTTATCCTATCCGTATAGATATCCACGATATTGAAAGTTACAAAGTTATCCCCATCAAACCACTCAAATTCATTCATGTAATAATTTCTTATTTCTAACTGATTTTCCATTTTGTATTTTACTCCTCATACTATATATTTGCCTTTCGGCAAACAAAAGGGGAGTATCAGGGTTGGGAGCTAATGTCAACGACAAACTTAATCATTATAATGAAAGAGAAAAAATATTGCATTCCAATAAAACATCCAATCCAAATCTTCAGTGATATTTTTTCTCCGTTGACATTAGCTCTCAACTCTGATATATCCTCAACCCGAAAGGCAAATATATAGTATGAGATTGGTTGCATAATTGTGAAAGGTGCAGTTTTGTATCCTTTTGCACGCTAGAGGAGCTGCTTCCTTATGTGGGGAAGATGGCTAAGGAAAACTCTGTAACGCCTGTGCTGTCTTATATTGTGGCGGGGATGGACACCCGTTTTTATAAAGCATCCGAATTTAAGCGTGATCTCATTAAGGCAACAGGCGGCGCACTAATAGAAACAATAGTAGATGCCGAACCAATCGGTCCCAAAAAGTTGTTTGATGTTTTTGTAATCGCCCCGTGTACGGGCAACACTCTTGCAAAACTTGCTTCGGGGATAACTGATACGCCTGTGTTAGTCTGGGCATCAAAATTGCCCACTTCAAAGGTGAAAAAATTAAGTCACTATTTCAGTGTCTAAAATATCAACAGTATAAGTTTTTAAGCGTCCTAATGTTTTGTATTTGAATTTTAAGCCAAACGGCAAATGATGAAAATATACAGTTAGAATTCTGTCATTGTATAAGATTATTTTGTTTAATATTTCTTTATACAGTAACAGATTTTCTTCTTTTAAGCTTAAAATCTTATTTATTTCGCCAATATATTTTTGAGTTTCAAAAACTTGAGTTTCAATTAGATTGTTGGTTTTTTTCGCATCATCGACTTGATTTGACAAAATGGTGATTTCCTTATCATAGTAGTCATTTTGTCTTTTTAGGTCATCATTGGTAATAAATCCTTTTAACGCAAGATCAATAGCTTTGCTTTTCAAGGACTGCAAGTCAGTTATTTTGCTTAGAAGTTCGGCTGTATTTATAGGCTTTGATTGCGATTGAACAGATTTTATTTCCGAAAGCATTTCGTCAATTAGCAATGATTCATTTTGTTTGACATAGTTTATAGTTTCGCCGATGCATTTTACAAGTACAGCTTCATTCACGGCAAAGCTATCGCAACCGACTTGAGTATCGCCGATAGTTTTTTTGCGACCGTTGCAAGCCGCATTATAGCAACGCCACGCTTTTATATTTTCACCATTTTTTAGTTTCTTAGCTCGTTTAGCAAATCGTCTGCCACATTCACCGCATACTAGCTTTCCGCTACACCAATATCTATTTGAGTGTTTGGACTTAATAACATCATCAGGGGAGCGTCTGGCTAGTTCTTGCTGAACTTTTTGCCAAGTATCACGGTCAATTATTGGTTCGTGATGGTCTTTCAAATACACCATATCATCAAGATTGCGGTTATACTTTCTATTATGAGATAAGAAATCTGTGGTATAGGTTTTCTTTTGGCATAAGTCCCCGACATATTTTTCGTTCCGCAACATTTTTAGAACTGTAGTATTACACCATTGTTTAGAATGTCTTGACTTTGCTCCATTAGTGCGGAGTATTTGTGCGAGAGAGTGAGAGCCGAACCCCTCTAAGAATTTATTAAAGATGGTTTTTACTAACTTAGCTTCGTCCGGTTTAATTATCAAAATGCCATTGACAACAGAATATCCAAGCAGGTCGTGTCCAAAAACAACACCTTGTTCCATTCGTCGTTTTTGACCCCATTTAACCCGCTCGGAGGTTTTGCGACTTTCCTCTTGAGCAAGGCTAGCCATTATGGTTAGGCGTAGTTCGCCGTCACTATCAAGGGTATTGATGTTGTCAAGTACAAAGTATACACCAACATTACGATCCTTAAGCTGTCTAGTAAAAACCAGCGTATCAACAGTATTTCTTGCAAAGCGAGATACTTCCTTAGTAATAATAAACTGTACCCGTCCAGCTAAAGCATCATCAATAAGCCGATTAAAGTTTTTTCGTTTTTTTACACTAGTTCCACTAATACCCTCGTCATAGTATATTTCGCCTAAAGTCCAGTTAGGGTGATTTTTTATAAAGCTACTAAAGTATTTGATTTGACTATCTAATGAGTTTACTTGGTCATCTTTATCTGTTGAGACACGACAATAAGGGGACACAACAATTTTTTGTGACCAGATGTTATTACTTATATTCATCTTGTATTTTTAGTAGATACATTTGCTTGTCGTTGCAATGCAATCAATGCATCTAACTGCTCCTTTGTTATTAGCTCTTTTTTATGTAGCTCACGATAAACCCCGAGTTTCAATCTTTGCCGAAACTCGGGCGATGGCTCTAAAAAAAAGCTGCTAGTATTTGATTCTTTCACAATGCCCCTTTACAAAACCTAATAATATGTATACATCAATATATATTCAGTACAGATTAAGATGATAACTTTAGTCTAGAGCATTGTTATTCAAATCAAGGTGTAGTCAAGTTTAGTTAAGGTATACACAAAGGATAAGGACTTATGGCGGACGAATGGGGTAGAGAAAGGTAAGAGTAGTTAGATAGAGATAAGCATGATTATAAGATATGCAAAAAACAGAGTTGTTAGGCAACTTTGTTTAACTACTTGCCCTTTTAACTATTGACAGGCAAGCCGCTATATGGTATAATAAATAAAGAAAAATGAATTATAAACAGAGGGGGCACCCCCTCTGTTTATTCTTAGAAGCTTACTTCTAAGAATAAACAGCTTGATAGTCTTAAATGTGTGAAATTAAAACCGACAAGTTAATGAACAGAATTCGAAATGGAGAAAAGGAAGCATTTCGAGAGTTTTATGATATGTATAACAAAAAGATACTGATGTTAGCTTATAACATAACACGAAATTTTCATGATGCTGAGAATATCGTGAGTATTGTATTAGAGAAGATTTGGTATGGCAACTTTGGACATGTGGAAAAACTTAATGGATTTATATATAAAACGACAAAGTTTTCAGCATTAGATTACTTGAGAAGAAATAAGAAAAATCGTAAAGAGTTAAATTATACTAAGGAACTGGAGCGAGAATCCGTATCAATAATAGATAAAGATATGATGGTAACGATTATTTTAGGTAAGCTCAAAGAGAAATATAGAGATGTGGTTATTAGGCACATATTATTCAAAGATACATTTGTAGAAATTGCAGATGTTATGAGAGTTTCTAGATTTGCAGTGCAAAGAAGATACAGACGAGCAATAAAAACACTTAAGCAAAGATTTGGCAAATATGATATAATTTAGCAAGCGACTTTAAGTTGGATAAAATAATCGGGATTAGAAAAGGTTCTAATCCCGATTATTTTTTTGTAAAAAACCGCACATAGTGACATGCTTTTTGCGTCTTATATATGTAGAGATTAAAAAAAGTCAATATGGGAGAAAAGCATATGAAAAACATGGACACAAGAAAGTGGTTAAGTAGGTCACTTAATTTTGATGAGCAAATTAAGTTGCACCAAGATACATTAGCTATGCAACTTTGCCAAAGCAAGAGACAGGCTGAGATGTCGACGGATATGTTGTTCCATTCATTATCCAACAACTCAATCGATGCAAAAGACAATATTGCAAAAATTTATAAAATACGGATTGAAATTGCAACAGCGATATCCCATGTAAAATGTGAAAAAACTCAAATTTTGCTGACAAGAAAATTTTTATTGGGCAACACGATTGCAGAACTAAGAGGCAAACAAACGGAGAGACATGCACTTAGATTAATTGCGAATGGCATCAAAGAAATTGGAAGCTATTTGAAGGAGAGAAAATTCTTTGACTAGAGAATGTCATATAATGTCACTATATGTCACATTATGTCATCTGCTTTTTAGGGGACAAGAGGATATATTTTATGCTACAATTTTATGTGTTGACAAGAATCTTTGTCACAAGTTATTGAAGCATAGGACATTTTAGAGTAAAAAACAGGAGAGAAAAATGGAAAAATTCATTGCAAGAGGTTCTAAATTCCCTAATAGAAGAAAACTTGTTAAGTTGGACGCTAATGGGAATGTAACAGGCGAGCCAATCATCGTTGACATCATCAGGGACAGTGTAACTGAAGGTAACGAAGTGCCGGGTACACCAATTACAACGGACAGGCTTAACGAAGGCAATTGGCGTACGCAAAAAACACTTTCGTTCACTAAAATGCCAGTTGATGAGTCCCACGGTGAAGTTACGCCAATTATTGACCGTTCTCAAATTTATACATTAGGCGACGGCTCTACATGGCTTAAGCCACCAGGGAATCTTCGTCAACCAATTCGGTTGGTTAGTCGTGAGCATGGAACAATAATATATCTTCCATTTACAGAGGAGCAAATAGAGGAAATGGGTGGGGTTCAGACACTACCCGGTTTTGCATTAAGCGAAGTGCATTTTTCTAGTGACCCACAAGAGCAACTCAATGAAGTGCAAGAGCAACTCAATGGGTTGCAAGAAGTAATGAAGACTAGATTTGCAGACATAAAGAAGCGTTTAAGCCATAGTTTTGAAGAGGTCAATACTGGTAAGCGTTGGATAGACGGTAGTTATATTTATAGAAAAACTATTGAGTATACGGGATTATTAAGTGATCACTATACTTCTATAGGGTCTGTGATAAGTGTTTTTGACACAATTCTAGATAAGCTTGTTAGTGTATCGGTTGCATGGACAACAACTGCATTTTTTGAAAACACTCAAGCTTCTGGAACAAGTCCAACTAGTGCGAGATTAGTTAATGGTAATGTGGAAGTGTTTGTAAATACAGCGAACCCTCTTAATGGCACATGGCTACTCGCTTTTGAGTATACTAAGAAGCCTCGTCTTGAGGATTATAGCTGGGAAGATATATCAAAAATATCTCAAGCAGGAAATGCAAGAAAATACTGGTCTATTGGAGAGACAAAGACAATAATACTTTCTGATGGTTGGAATAGTAGGTGGACACTTGAGATAATCGGGTTTGACCATGATGATAAGACAAGCGGAGGCAAGGCAGGTATAACTTTTGCTATGCGTGAACTAATGCATACAATCCGCCGATATAACACAACTGAAACTACTGCTGGTGGTTGGAATGCTAGCTACCTTAGGCAATTGTTACACACTATGGTATGGGTGAGGCTTCCAAATGACTTACAAGAGGTGATTGTGTCTGTTGATAAAAGATTTACATTTACCGCTAGCGGTCCTCATATCCCAATAGATGAGCTTAGTTCGGACTTGCTTTTTATACCCTCCGAGCGTGAGATGACTAATCGATTGCGTGCTGGCGTTTTATTTGACGGCGAGCAATACGAACTATATCGCCACAATGGTTTTGCGGACATTCCTGCAAATAGAATAAAGCATTTTAACAATGGTGTTGGCAGTCGAACCCCTTACTGGTTTAGGACAGTAGAAAATCATAGCAGAAGACAGGATGTTAGGGGTATATGTGCGGACGGAAATAATGCTATATATCCTGCGTCTACTTCTTTAGGCATATGCGTATGTTTCTGCATTTAATAAGGGGGAGGAAGAAAAATGTTAAGATGGCAATCATTATTGACAACACTAGGGATAGGTGGTTTATCTGTAGCTGCAACTGTAGCTATTACATGGATAAGGAGTAAGGCTCTTAAATGGGGTAAGCGAATCAACAACCCAATTATAGAAGAACTTAATAAGAGGTTAGATATTTGGATAGATGATAGTATCAATACGGTCAATAAGAATTTTGTGGACAAGCTGAAAGAAACGAGAGAGTGGGAGCATTTGGCAGGAGTATTCAATAAGGAAATCTATAAGAAAAACTCTTTAGAGGCATTAGACCGTTGTCTAATATCCCTAAAGAGCCGTATTCCTAAGCCGTTCAAAAAGCTAGTTATTAAGTATTATGAAGATGTTGACCTGTTTTATAAGAACCGTATAGATCAACGAATGAAAGAGCATGAGTTAGCTAGAAAATTAGAAGCAGAAAAATCTAAAGAGGTTGAAGTAATAAAAACTCATAATACACCTCAAAATTCGTATCCGCAAGCAACACCAATTATCTAAAATCTAAGCAAGTGGGATTAAAGTAGTGACGACTTAGAGTCAAAAACAATTGCAAAGTAAAAGCACAAAACAGGAGAGAAAAACAAAATGGAAAAATTTATTGCAAGAAAATCCAAATTCCCCGATAGAAGGAAGTTAGTCAAGTTAGATGCTAACGGGAATCCAATTGATTCACCAATCATCGTTGAT
>Ga0123355_10002326_pt1 | contig 26839 bp, 14 predicted proteins | sample TergutEmb28metaG_3_FD_89872 | JGI IMG/M metagenome (GOLD analysis project Ga0123355, IMG submission 89872) | Embiratermes neotenicus P1 segment gut microbial communities from Petit-Saut dam, French Guiana - Emb289 P1 | ecosystem: Host-associated > Arthropoda: Insects > Digestive system > Gut ... | reverse complement strand
TGCTGATGCCGATGCAGACGCTGATGCTGACGCCGATGCGGACGCAGATGCTGATGCCGACGCGGATGCCGATGCGGATGCTGATGCCGACGCGGATGCGGACGCAGATGCTGACGCGGATGCAGATGCTGACGCTGACGCGGATGCCGACGCGGACGCGGACGCTGATGCTGATGCCGACGCGGACGCTGATGCAGACGCGGATGCCGATGCCGACGCGGATGCGGATGCGGATGCTGATGCCGACGCTGACGCAGACGCAGACGCGGATGCAGACGCTGATGCTGATGCGGACGCGGATGCCGATGCTGACGCGGATGCAGATGCTGACGCGGACGCAGATGCCGATGCTGACGCCGACGCAGATGCTGACGCAGATGCCGATGCTGATGCTGATGCTGACGCCGACGCGGATGCTGATGCCGACGCTGATGCCGATGCTGACGCCGATGCTGACGCGGATGCTGATGCGGATGCTGACGCAGATGCGGATGCTGATGCTGACGCAGATGCCGATAGTGATGGAGACACTGATGGAGGCCCTATGACGCCACCGAATGTTAATATACCCGGGCCTGGTACACCTGCGCCTGAACCCGGTATACCATATATACCGTGGACACCATGGCAGCCTGATTCTGACGGAGATATAGATGGAACCGATATGCCTGACGACCTGCCTCCATTCGATACCACGCAGCCCGACCCGGTTTATGCGCTTGAATATCCCGATGGCCCAATAGTTCCACTTGGACATCCGGAAAGGCCGCTGCCTACCGACTATGACACCATTCTCAGAGACCTCATGGATCTGGATAGGGCTTATGACAGCTTAGACGCTGATACGGCCGCTGTAGTCGGCCTGGGCAGAGTCAATCCACAAACAGGCGATACCGGTACCAACGGCAATTCCGCAGCAGCTCCGGTTGCCGGGGGCATTCTCGCGCTTTCCGCAGCAGCCGTTTTCGGCAAACAAAAAAAGAAAGTCAAGGGCGCTAGGTAAGACTTGTGGCGTATAGGACGGTTTGATTTTAAGATCATGATTTGTCAAACCGTTACTGCACCAAAGCATAGCGACTTGAACAATGTTAACAAGAAAGCGGCTCTGCCGCTTTCCACTAGCCAAACAAAGTTCAATTTCCTAGCAGATAAAAAAGTTCCGGGCAGTTATTTAACTGCTCGGAACTTTTTTTGGTAACAGACCCCCGTTTCTAAGTAAATTGAGGAAAAGTAAGCGTCAACGAAAGTAGACGGCGAAAAGTAGTATGAGATTGAAATAAGGTATAAGTTTCAAAATGCCTTGAACGCAAAAAAAGAAAACTCGTCTGCAAACGAGTTTTCAGATGGTTTACGTGTTGCTGTCAGCTAATGGTTTTCCGGCCTTGTCTACCAGCTTCACGGCTCACATTATCCGCTTGAAACAAGGGGTAATGTGTAAAAACGGAGATGAGGAGATTTGAACTCCTGCGCCGCTATTAACGACCTACACACTTTCCAGGCGTGCCTCTTAAGCCACTTGAGTACATCTCCATATGATAGATGCATGTGACATCCATCGCATAAGAGTTTACCGCATTTTACGCCCAAGTGCAAGTCAAAATTAAACAAAAAGCAGGATGGATTTCAAGCGTTACGACTTAGAATCCATCCTGCTACATATCCAACAATTAATCCTTATCTTTCATTTCCTCAAGAATCTTCTTGCGTGCGGCAACTACTTTTTGTTGCACATCATTTGGTGCTTCGTCGTAGCGTTCAAACTCCATGGTAAAGCTACCGCGTCCTTGTGTCATAGAGCGCAAGTCTGTTGCGTATTTTAACATTTCGGAATGCGGTGCTTCTGCTTGAATGGCTTGCTTTTTGCCTATCTTGTCCATACCTAAAATGCGGCCGCGGCGTTTGTTCATGTCTCCCATAACATCGCCGGTGTAGTCGTCCGGAACGGTAACGACCACTTTCATAATTGGCTCTAGTATTGTTGGCTTAGCCTTCATGAAGCCATCGCGGAAAGCTAAGATTGCCGCCATTTTAAACGCCAATTCCGAAGAATCTACCGCATGGTAGCTGCCGTCTGTTAGGCGCGCTTTTAGCCCAACAACCGGGTACGCCGCAATTGGGCCGGCCTTTACGCTTTCCTGTATTCCCTTTTCAACCGCAGGGAAGTATTGTTTTGGCACACTGCCGCCTACAACGGTTTCTTCAAATACATACGGCGTAGTTAAGTCGCCGCTTGGTTCAAAGTCCATACGGACATCGCCGTACTGGCCGCCTCCGCCGGTTTGCTTCTTAAACTTGCCTTGTACACTTACCTTGCCTTTAATCATTTCGCGGTAAGACACAAGCGGCTCGGTGAGTTCTACGTCCAGTTTATAACGGGCTTTTAAGCGGTTAATAATGACATCTAGCTGCGTTTCGCCAACACCGGACAAAAGTGTCTGCTTTGTTTCTTTATTAATATGAAGCATTACGGTTTTGTCTTCCGCAAGTATTTTTGAAAGCGAAGTGACCACTTTGTCTTCATCGCCTTTACCCTTAGAGACAATGGCTTTTGAAAGCATTGCCGCCGGCATTTTTACCGGTGGGATTCTAAAAGGCTCTGCTTTGGTGGCAAGGGTGTCTTGCGTGTTGGTGGTGTCCAGTTTAAGGATAGCGCCTATGTCCCCTGCCCTAATCTCTGACACGTCAATTCTTTCTTTACCCCGCATAACAAACAATGTACTAAATTTCTCCGCGTTATCGTGGTTGGTGTTATACAGCGGTGTATCTCTTTTGATAACGCCTGAGAAAACTCTAAATAAACTGATCCGCCCAACAGCAGGGTCAGAAATTGTTTTGAACACAAACGCACAAACAGGCCCCGCTTCTGAACATGGTATGGAAACGGTTTCGCCATCTTTGATAACGGCAATTTTTCTTGTAAGCTCTGCCGCAGGCGGAACAAGCGTAGTTAGCATATCTAGCATGGCGGCTACGCCAATCATATCTTTGCCTGTTGCGGTACCGCAAAGTACAGGAGCCAAGCTGCCGTTTGCAATACTTGTTCTCAGCCCTCTTGTCTTTTCTTCTTGGGTCAATTCCTCATCGCCAAAGTACTTTTCCATAAGGGTTTCGTCTGTTTCTGCAATGGCTTCCAGCAAAAATGCATGGTGTTCTTCGTAAACGTCAACCATGTCGGCAGGAACGTCGCAAGGAATTGTTTTTTCCTTATCCCATTTATAGGCTTGGCCTGTAAATGCATCTATATAACCCACAACTTTGCCGCCTTCGGAAAACGGAATTTGCAAAGGAGCCACTGTGGAGCCAAATTTCTCGCGCATATCTGCGACTACCGCAGTAAAGTCCGCATGTTCGTCGTCCATACCGTTTACAAAAAAGATACGTGGCAACTCTTGGGCGTTTTCCCAGGCAAGTTCTGTGCCTACTTCAACGCCGGACTTTGCGGAAACAAGTATTAATGCCGCATCGGAAACACTAAGGGTTTCTTTTACCGCACCAACAAAATCGAAAAACCCGGGGGTATCCATGAAATTGATTTTGGTATTGTTCCATTCGATAGGAATAATAGATGCACTAACAGATGCCTTGCGCCTTACTTCTTCTGAATCATAGTCTGATACGGTGTTGCCGTCTTCTACGCGCCCCATCCGTGTTGTAACTTTGGTGAGATGCAGCATTGCTTCAATTAATGAAGTTTTACCGCAACCACTGTGCCCCATAATCGCTACATTACGAATTTCGTCTGCTGAATAAACTCTCATAAAATACCTCCTGTTTGTGAACATTGTACCAGCTATTATACTGTTACACGAAAGTAATTACAACCATTTTGCAGATGAATTTGAAAAAAATATGTGCAAAATTGGTGAAGTTGCACGGAGTTTATGAATGCAAGATTAGCAAAACACATTTATTTTTCGCACAGGCTATGTTATACTTAGTGCTGGGAAGCAAGGTAATGAGAAAATTTTGAGAGGTGTGTATATGGCAGATTACAACAATGAAACAGAACATGACGAAGTACCTAACGCAAAAAAGGAGTTGCTAAGCGAGGCATTTAGCTGGGGACGAACTATTCTGTTTGCCGTTGCTTTTGCACTTTTGTTTAACCACTTTATTATTGTAAATGCTACCGTTCCGTCCGCTTCTATGGAAGGCACAATACGTGTAAACGACCGCATTATCGCTTTTAGGCTGGCTTATCTCTTTTCCGACCCCGGGCGCTTTGACATTGTGGTATTCCCAAGCCCGGATGACCCTACTACCCTGAATGTTAAGCGTGTAATAGGCCTACCCGGGGAAACCATTAACATAGTAGATGGCAGGATATACATCGATGATGCGGCTACGCCTTTGCGGGACAACTTTGTACATGGCGCAATACAGGGTAATTTTGGCCCATACGAAGTACCGGAAGGCCATTTGTTTGTGCTGGGCGATTTCCGCACAAACTCTGTAGACTCGCGGCGCTGGGCAAACACATATGTATATAAAGGGGATGTACTAGGACAGGTAATTTTCCGCTACTTCCCCGGGTTTAGAATGTTAAGAAGCACATAAAATGGCAAACATAAATAACATATACTCACAAAGGAGAGATTGAATATGGCTCAAGTAACAAAAGACATGCTAATCAAGGACGTTTTGCAAGTAGATAGGGAGCTTGCCGTAATTTTAATGAACCATGGTATGCGCTGTGTCGGCTGCCCTTCCGCTGCCAGTGAAACACTGGAGCAGGCGGCGATTAGCCACGGTTTTAACCCAGACGAGCTTTTGGAAGAAATGAATACGTTTTTAGCGGGTAAATAGCCGCTTTCCACTAGCTGCGGACAGTGATAACGTTTCCCGTCCGCCAAAAAAATAGCAATTTCCCAGAGAATAAAAAAGATGCCTCCTAAATTGGAAGCATCTTTTTTGATGCTCTAAAAAAGTGCTCTGTACGAAACGCGCGGCGTAGCCGCTTTTTTATACATATACTTACTGTCTGACAAACACCGCATCGTAGTCATGAGTACCATAGAGGTACAACCTGTCAAAATTATCTTCGAAACGTAGAACCATTTCTTCGAACATATCAGCCACTTCATTAAACGCGTCTTCGAATATTTCGTCAAACATGTGGTCCATCATGGCAAGCATCATCTGCATAAAACCATCCATAAAGTCCTCGTCTTCAGCCAAAGCACCAAACTCGTCGCCAAACTCATCTGCAATAATTTCATTCATCATATAGTTTGCTATAGTATTGAGAATTTCCAATACAAGTTCGAGGATATTTTCTTCTTCAACGTTTAGGGTAATAATTTGAGCCGCTTCATCTATGGCATATACACCGCCTATAGAAATATCGCCCGGTATATAGACGCCCATCGCCAAGCTATCAAATGCCATTGTTATGGTGAATGTGCCATTTGCGTTAAACGCTAATTCCATCGGAACGTCATCGTCTTCCAAAACAAACACACCTGAAAGGGTGCCTGCGCTTGCTATAGGGGTTTCGTCAACTGCTTCTGTTGGCTCTTCTATTGTTGGGGTTTCCACTATTGGTTCTTCTATTGCCGGGGTTTCCTCTGTTAGTTCTTCTGCCGTTGGTTCTTCTGCTGTCGGGATTTCCTCTGTTGGTTCGTCTGCTTCGTCAGTAGCATCTTCTGCATATGGTACATATGTTGCTGCTTCGGTTGGTTCGTCTTCAACAACAGGAATTGTGGGGCTATCTGCAACCCGTGTATCTGTAGGTACGGTTTCGTCTTCGTTGTTTGAGTTGCTACATGCGGCAAGTGCCAATGCCAGCACTAAACAAAGTATTGCGAGAAGTATCTTTTGTTTCCAGTTTTTCATTGTGTGACCTCTTTCTTTCCATAGAAATGAATGGCAGGGCGCTTGGTTATTTTATATATTTGCTTCTGTCTCGGCGTTTATTTCTGCGTCTTCTTCGTCATTGCTGTCGTCATCTGTAATTTTTGCCATGCTGACCACGGTGGTGTCTTTTGCCATGTTAATCAGCTTAACCCCGGCCGCATATGGCCCTACTATAGATATTGCCGCAACCTTGATGCGAATGATTACGCCTTCTGAGTTAATTAGAATGAGCCCGTCATTTTCTGTAACGGCTTGCACACCGACTAATGCGCCTGTTTTTTCGGAAGGTTTATACACGATAACGCCCATACCGCCGCGGGATTTGCCGCGGAAGCTTTCCACCGGGGTGCATTTGCCAAACCCTTTTTCGGTTACCACCAGCACATTGCCTTCTGCCACGGTTGCGCTAATGACTTGGTCGCCATCTTTCAGCCTTATGCCGCGCGAACCCATGGATGTACGCCCGGTTTCGCGCACCTGTTTTTCGCTATAGCGCAGCCCGCGTCCATTTTTAGTGGCGATAAACAGCTCCCGCTGGCCGTCGGAGCGCATCACGGCCATGAGGGTGTCGTCTTCCTTAAATGTGATGGCTATCAGCCCATTTTTTTTGATTTTTTGGAACTGCGACAGCGCCGTGCGTTTGACCAAGCCTTTTTGTGTAACCATGATTAGGTAGCCGTCCCAGGTTTCCTTAGTTACGGGTATCATGCCAACAACGGTTTCGCCGCCGGGCAGGTTTAATAAGTTTACAAGCGGCATGCCCTTGGCTGTGCGACCGGCTTCCGGTATTTCGAACGCGCGTAAGCTATGCGTGCGCCCGGTGCTGGTAAAGAACAGGATATGGTCGTGGGTATTTGCCACAAACAAGTCTTTTACCCAGTCTTCTTCGCGGGTTTGCATACCCATAACGCCCTTACCGCCGCGCCTTTGGCTGCGGTAGGTTTCCAGCGGAATGCGCTTGATATATCCCATATTGGAAATGGTTATTACGCTTTGGGCGTCGTCGATAAGGTCTTCCATGTTAATTTCGCCCGGGTCGTGCAGTATGGCTGTGCGGCGTGCATCGCCAAATTTATCTTTAACTTTTGTAAGCTCGTCTCTGAGGACAGACAGCAAGTAGGCTTCATCTGCCAAAATGCGGCGCAATTCGGCGATTAGCACTTGCAGCTCGTCATATTCGCTTTGCAGGCGGTTTCTTTCCAGGCCTGTTAGCGCACGCAAGCGCATGTCAACAATGGCTTGTGCCTGCATTTCCGTAAACGCGAAGCGTTCGATGAGCTTTGCACGCGCTTCCGCGGTGTCGGAACTGCTGCGGATGAGGGCAATTATTTCGTCGATATGATCCAGGGCTTTGAGTAAACCTTCTAATATATGTGCGCGGCGTTCCGCTTTAGCCAGGTCGAACTGTGTGCGGCGGGTGACTACTTCTTTTTGATGGGTAATATAATGCTCTATCATTTCCGCAAGGCTAAGGATTTTTGGCTCTTTGTTAACCAGCGCAAGCATGATAATGCCATAGCTTTCTTGCAACGGCGACATTTTATATAGCTGGTTTAGTACAACATTTGCGTTAACGTCTCTGCGCAGCTCGATGATAATGCGCACACCGTTACGGTTGGATTCGTCACGGATATCTGTAATGCCGTCTATTTTTTTGTCCTTGACCAAGTCTGCCATTTTTTTGACCAGGTTGGCCTTGTTGACTTGGTACGGGATGGCGGTAACACGTATTTGCTCGCGGCCGCTTGCGCCGCTCATTGGCTCGATTGTAGCGTCTGCACGAAGTACGACGCGCCCGCGCCCTGTACGGTACGCCTCGTGTATACTGGTTGTACCTAAAATTGCGCCGCCGGTTGGGTAATCCGGCGCTTTTACAATGTCGATAAGGTCTTGTATATCCGTTTCCTTGCCTTCGCGCATATGGTCTATGCGGTGCAAAACAGCGGAAATGACATCGGTAAGGTTGTGCGGCGGAATGTTGGTACTCATACCAACCGCAATGCCCGAAGAACCATTTACCAAAAGGTTAGGAAAGCGGGCCGGCAAAACCGAAGGCTCTGTAAATTCCTCGTCGTAGTTTGGCACAAAGTCCACGGTTTCTTTTTCGATATCCGCGAGCATTTCCATGGATAGGCGGGAAAGACGTGCTTCGGTATAACGCGGTGCCGCGGCGCCGTCGCCGTCCATGCTGCCGAAGTTACCATGGCCGTCTACGAGCATGTAGCGCATAGAGAAGTCCTGCGCCATGCGTACCATTGCATCGTAAATAGACGAATCGCCGTGCGGGTGATACTTACCCATGGTGTCGCCTGTAATACGCGCGGATTTTTTATAGCCCTTGGTTGGGTCCAGATTCAGTTCACTCATGGAATACAGTATCCGGCGGTGTACGGGCTTTAGGCCGTCACGCACGTCCGGTAGGGCGCGGGATACGATAACGCTCATGGAATAATCCAGGTAGGAATTTCTCATTTCGTCGGCGATGTCTATGCCTTTTATTCTGGGGTTGTTTTCAAAGTCGCTCATGTGTTTTAGGGTCTCCTGTTCCGGTTCTTAGAAGATATTTTCTCCGTTGATAATTATACCAGAAAATTGGGGGGATTTGTAGTGTTATTGAAAAAATACAATGTTGAGCCGCTTCTTAATCTCCCAAAACACTCCCCCAAAAAGCAGCAAACTCCTCTTTCGTTTTCCGCGGATACGCATCCTTGATGCTAACTGCGTTCGCCGCGCCGTCTGCCAAAAGGTCTATGACTGTCATAGTCAATATTTTAGCGGGCAATATATAGGCCAATGTTTCATCCGCCACATCAAACTTGGAGCTGTGCAGTGCGCCGCTAAAACCGTTTATGCTGGGCTGGATAGCGGGGAGCAGCCACGTAATATCGCCCATATCTGTGCTGCCGCCGAAAGGCAGGCCGTCTTCTATCAAAGCGTCAGGGGCAACCATACGGGCATTTTCGGCAAAAAGACTACCAAGGCCGGGGTTTTGCATTAAAGGGTAATATCCCGGCAAGTCCAATATTTCAACTTCTGCCCCTAAAGCATGGGCGCATCCTTTTACTGCCCGGTTCACTTGACTGTTAACTCTTTTCATGGCTTCCGGTGTGGCGGCGCGCACAAAGCACTCCATGCGCACATCTGCGGGAACAGTGTTGACGATGTCGCCGCCCTTCGTGATGATAGGATGCACACGGATGCTGTCCTTTTCGCAGAAAGTTTCCCGTAGTGCGTGAATGGCCTGAATAGAAAGCGTTGCGGCATTTAGGGCGTTAACGCCAAGCCAGGGCGCAACCGCCGCATGGGCTTCTCGCCCGATAAAGCGTATTTCCTTGCCTATAAACCCAAGGGAAGAACCGCCGGTGACGACGTGTGTTCCGGGGAAATCCGTCTCGGCATGAACCATCATGGCGATATCCACATCGTCGAAAGCGCCTTCGGCAATCATCTGCTGCTTGCCGCCCAGCCAGGAGATTTTTCCGGCGCGGCGCAAAGCTTGGCGCGCTTCAATTTGTACATATTCCTCGGCAGGGGCGGCGGCGAAACAAACGTCGCCGTCCAAATGCCGCGCTACGGCAGAAATACCCATTGCGCACCCGGACAGCACCGCAAGCTGCGCCGCGTGTCCGCAGACATGGGCGGCGCCGGTAACAGGGTTTGCATATGGGTATTGCGGGCTGATCACCGCGTCCAGTTCGCCAAGTATCATAACGGAAGCGGTATGATTTTTACCGTATATCCAGCCTTTCAGCCCGGTAAGAGCTACGGGCTTAATATTTTTTACGCCGATGGATTCCAGTTGGGTTTTAACCGCTGCGGAAGTTTTGTGTTCTGCATACCCCAGTTCCGGGGTGGATTTGCACAGGTTGCCAAATTGTATGATTGATTCGCGGTTTGCATCTATAGCGGCGCAAACTTGCCGTTTCAGTTGGGTTTTATCCATGTCAAATAGCCCTTTCTATAATATTAAATTTATTTCCCTGTTCAAATTTTGTTGCTTGCAAAAATGTTCACCTTGTGACATTATACGGCATAATCCATGCTATTGCATATTCACAGAAAGGAATAAATCATGAAAATTATAGACTTACGCTCAGACACAGTAACACAGCCCACCGACGAAATGCGTAAAACAATGGCAGCTGCCATCGTTGGCGACGATGTATACGAAGACGACCCAACGGTAATTAAGCTGGAAAAACTGTCCGCAGAAATAACGGGCTTCGAAGCCGCCCTTTTTACCCCTTCCGGAACAATGGCGAACCAACTTGCCATCATGGCGCATACAAAGCGAGGGGACGAGGTTATCCTGGGGCAAAATTCCCATATTGTGGCCCACGAGGTTGGCGGCGCCGCCATTTTGTCAAATGTCAGCTACCGCATTGTAAATAATCCGGACGACACCATCAGCGGGCGGGACATACACGCAATGGTTCGCGCCGACGATATCCATTACCCCGACACAGGGCTGGTATGCCTTGAAAATGCGCTCTCCAATGGTACGGTGGTTTCCCTTGAGCAAATGAAAGACGTCTACTGCGCCGCAAAGGAGTATAACTTACCTGTTCACCTGGACGGGGCAAGGCTTTTTAATGCCGCCACCTACCTTAATGTTGATGCCGCAAAAATTACTATGTATTGCGACTCTGTAATGTTTTGCCTGTCTAAAGGGCTTTGTTCGCCTGTTGGCTCTATGTTGTGCGGAAGCAAAGCATTCATAAATAAATCGCGAAAATATAGAAAACTCCTTGGCGGCGGAATGCGCCAAATCGGAATTTTAGGCGCATGTGGTATCATAAGCTTGGAGAAAATGACCAAGCGGCTGCACATAGACCACGAAAATGCACGGTACATGGCAAAAGCTTTAGCAGAAATCCCGTTTATTGCTGTGGATATGGAAGCTGTTCACATAAACATAATCTTCTTTAAGGTTGCAAACCCGGAATTTAACCATGACGCATTTGCAAGATATCTACTGGAAAAAGGCATTAAAATAAACGGAGCCGAAGCAGGTATTTACCGCTTTGTAACGCATAATGATATAAACAGGGAAGACATCAATTTTGTGCTTGATGCTATAAGAGGCTGGTGCTAAATTTTAATGTCAATAGATTTCCTCGTATTTGTGATGTTAACGGTGAAACACTATACCTGCTAGCAGGTATAGTGTTTCAAAAAACGCCTGTTAACAGGCGGTAAAGTGTTTTAAAAACATATGACGTCATGTACTACAAAACGACCTAAAATTTCAGTTGGTGACTGTGAAACACGCCCCGAATTAAAGTTCGCTAATAAGTTCCCCGCAAAACTTCACACCGTTTGTACTCCCGATTTTGACCCTTACGCCCAGCTTTTGTTCAAGCTCCTGCTTAGTCACACCATCCAGCATTATTTTTTCTTTAACGCCAGAGCGAAAGGCATTTTCCGGCAAAAATATCACATCTGTATTCCCTAGTTTGCCTTTCAACTGCTTCATCACATCTTGCCCGGTCAAAAGCCCGCTTACCGTTACACTTGTACCAAAAAATTCGTTTTTTATTTCATAAACACTAATTTTTGCAAAGGGATACTTCTCCATAAACCTTACCGTAATGCTGCGCATAAAGCCACCGGCAGCTGTGCCCGTTACGATACCAATGTTAACGGGCCGGCTGCTTTTGCGTAAAATTAATTTCAAAAGCAGTCTGTCTAAGGCGTTTGCCGGTAGTTTTTTTGAATCACGGGCAAGTCTTTTAACAAACTCGCGCTCGAACAACCGCAAAACGCCCACGCCGTTATCTAATTGCGGAAATTCCCCGTAATGTTTGTATTTGGGCAATGGCACTTCTGCTAAAATGTACCATTCGTCGGACAAAAATACGAAATTTTCATTAGCTTGCCACTTTTCCACCTGCAAAATAACCGCCTGCGCATCTTCTTTCGTAAACGGCTCCAGCGGAAACAATTCCTCCCTGTGCTTTGTCAGCCCCGCAGGCACAATCGCCAAGCTTTTTGCTCCGTTTAGCCCCATCAATTTATCTATCGTATAATCCAGTTGCGCACCGTCATTCAAACCCTTACATAGCACAATTTGAAAATGCATTTCTATCCCAGCTTGGCTAAAAACCTCCAGCGCGTCAAATAAATTCCGCGCCTTACTCGTCCCCATTATTTTTTCACGCACATCCAAATCCGCTGCATGTACGGATATCCGCAGCGGCGAAAGGTGATACCCCGCAAGCCGTTTCACTTCGTCTTCGCCTAAATTTGTAAGCGTCACATAGTTCCCCAATAAAAAGGAAAGCCTCGGGTCGTCGTCTTTTATATATAAGGATGGACGCAATCCCTTGGGCTGCTGGTCTACAAAACAAAACACACAGTGGTTGCCGCAGCGCTTAGTGTGCGACATAAGCGACAGCTTAAACTCGATACCCAAATCCTCATCAGGGTCTTTTTCTATGTCCAGTTCCCAAAGTTCGCCGTCGGGCTTTTCTACCTCCACAAGCAGGCTTTCATCTTGGATACGAAAGCGGTAATCCAGTATGTCACGTACTGCTTCGCCATTTATTGAAAGCAAAAAATCGCCGCAGGTGATACCCAACTCTGCGGCGATTGAATTTTTTACTATATTCGATATTTCATGTTTTACCACAAATAACCTCCAAATTGAGGAAAAATCCTTGTAATAAAGGCTTGACAACAAAAAGCCACCATGATATGCTATGTACTTGTATCGCTATCTGTCAAGGGGGCAGTGCGTCCAGGATAATGTCAGATTATCACATGATGGACTAAATATCAACAAAAATTTTTCCTTGACTGTAAAAAATTGAATATTTCAAAGCGTTTCCCAAAAATTTCAAAGGGGTTGTTACGGTGGAAAAAAACAGGGTGCGTCCCACGCAAGGCCCGGGCCCAAAACGGGCTACGTATTCACGCATTACCGAAGTTTTAGATATTCCAAACCTAATTGAAGTGCAGAAAGAAAGCTACAAGTGGTTTACTACGGAAGGACTTCGAGAGGTTTTTCGCGACATCTCCCCGATTACAGATTTTAGTGGAAATTTAGTTTTAGATCTTATAGATTTGTCCTTGGACAACAAGCCCAAGTACACCATAGAGGAATGTAAAGAGCGGGATGCAACGTATGCCGCCAGTTTGCGTGTAAAATGCCGCTTGCACAACAAGGAAGTTGACGAAATTAAAGAGCAGGACATTTTTATGGGCGACTTCCCGCTAATGACAGAAAACGGCACGTTTATTATAAACGGCGCGGAGCGTGTTATTGTTAGCCAGCTTATGCGTTCGCCCGGTATCTACTTTAATATCGACCACGATAAAGTAGGTAAAGTGCTGGTTTCTGCCAATATTATCCCCAACCGCGGCGCATGGCTGGAGTTCGATTCCGATTCCAACGATGTGCTTTATGTGCGCATAGACCGAACCCGTAAAGTACCTGTTACGGTGCTTATGCGTTCTTTTGGCGTTGGCACAGACGAAGAAATTTTAGCTAAATTTGGCGATGACCCTAAAATTTTAGCGACGATAGAAAAAGACATCGCCAAGTCTTACGAAGAAGGCCTGGTAGAAGCATATAAACGCCTGCGCCCAGGCGAACCGCCCACCGTTGAAGGCGCAGACACGTTGTTAAAAAACATGTTCTACGACCCCAAGCGTTACGACCTGGCAAAGGTAGGGCGTTATAAGTTTAACAAAAAATTGGCCTTGCGTGCGCGTGTGAGGGGCTATGTTTTGGCATCGAATGTTATAGACCCAAACACAGGCGAAGTACTATACGAAGCAGGCACGGAACTTACAGGCGAAATGGCAGATCATATTCAAGATTCTGCCTGCCCGCATGTGGATATTGTTCATGAAGACCGCACAATCCGCGTGTTAAGCAACATGGCGGTAAATATCGACCCGTATTTGGAGCCGTACGGCTTATCTGCCAAAGATTTTGGCATTAAAGAGCGGGTGCATTACCCTGCGCTTCATGCACTGCTAAAAGCCGAAGATGCAGAGGAACTTGCAATCAAAATTAAGCAGCATATGAATAAACTTTTGCCAAGAACCGTCACTTTTTGCGACATTATGGCCACGATTAGCTATGCCATCGGCCTTGATGCAGGGGTTGGCACTACCGATGATATCGACCACTTGGGTAACCGCCGCATCCGTGCGGTGGGTGAGCTTTTGCAAAACCAGTTCCGTATCGGGCTTACACGCATGGAGCGTGTGGTTAAAGAGCGCATGAACGTACAAGATATGGATATAGTTACCCCACAAGCGTTGATAAATATTCGTCCTGTAACGGCCGCGATTAAGGAATTTTTTGGTTCTTCCCAGCTGTCACAGTTTATGGGGCAGGTAAACCCGTTAGACGAGCTTTCTCATAAGCGCCGCTTATCGGCACTTGGCCCTGGCGGCTTAAGCCGTGACCGTGCGGGATTTGAAGTGCGCGACGTTCACAGTTCCCACTACGGGCGCATGTGTCCTATCGAAACACCGGAGGGGCCGAACATCGGGCTTATCAACTCGCTGGCAACGTATGCCCGTATCAACGAATATGGCTTTATAGAAGCACCATACCGTTATGTAATTCACGAAAAAGGCAAAGAGCCTGTCGTTTCAAGCGAATTTATATATGTAACCGCAGACGAAGAAGAAAATTACATTATCGCTCAAGCAAATGAACCGTTAACAGAAGACGGCCATTTTGTAAACCGCCGTGTTCAAGGTCGTTTCCGTGAAGAAATCACAGAGTTTGACCGCGACCGTATAGACCTGATGGACGTTTCGCCAAAGCAAATTGTTTCTGTTGCCACCGCGCTTATTCCGTTCCTGGAAAATGATGACGTATCCCGGGCGCTCATGGGCTCTAACATGCAGCGCCAAGCTGTTCCGCTTATGGTTGCCGAAGCCCCGACTGTTGGCACAGGTATGGAATACAAAGCGGCACTTGATTCCGGTGTAGTTGTACTTGCCCACACCGCGGGCGAAGTCGTAGAAGTGACAGCCAGCCACATTGCGATCCGCAATGTGAACGGCGGAAAAGACGTTTACAAGCTTGCAAAGTTTATGCGCTCCAATCAAGGCACATGCGTAAACCAGCGTCCCATAGTGAGAAAAGGCCAAATGATAGAAGCCGGAGCGGTTATTGCCGACGGCCCGTCTACAGACCAAGGCGAACTTGCGCTGGGTAAAAACCCGCTTATTGGCTTTATGGCCTGGGAAGGCTACAATTACGAAGATGCGATTCTGCTTAGCGAAAACCTGGTGCGTGACGATATTTACACATCTATTCATATCGAAGAATACGAAGCGGAAGCCCGTGACACCAAGCTTGGCCCGGAAGAAATCACGCGCGATATTCCCAACGTGGGCGAAGATGCCATGAACGACCTTGATGAAGACGGCGTTATCCGTATTGGTGCGGAAGTTGGCCCCGGCGATATTCTGGTAGGTAAAGTGACTCCAAAAGGTGAAACCGAACTTACCGCAGAAGAACGCTTACTTCGCGCAATCTTTGGCGAAAAAGCCCGCGAAGTGCGCGACACAAGCTTACGCGTTCCGCATGGTGAAAGCGGTATAGTGGTAGATGTTAAAGTATTTACCCGCGACAATCGTGCAGACCTTGCGCCGGGCGCCAAAAAAGACGAATTACCGCCGGGCGTAAACCAGCTTGTGCGTGTATATATCGCTCAAAAACGTAAAATTTCCGTGGGCGACAAAATGGCAGGGCGCCATGGTAACAAGGGCGTTATCGCCAAAGTACTGCCGGTAGAGGATATGCCATTCCTGCCAAATGGGCGTCCGCTGGATATCGTGCTTAACCCGCTGGGTGTACCAAGCCGCATGAACATCGGCCAGGTACTTGAAGTCCACTTGGGGCTGGCCGCAAAATGCTTGGGCTGGAAAGCCGCAACCCCTGTTTTCGATGGGGCAAACGAAATTGATATTATGAACACGCTTGACCTGGCCAATGACTACGTAAACCTTGACCGGGACGCGTTTGAAGCTAAGTGGGCAGATATCGTTGAACCGGAAATTTTTGCCGACCTTAAAACGAACTACGAAACATTGCGTGAGGAGTGGCATGGCGTACCAATAAGCCGCAGCGGTAAAATAAAAATACGTGACGGCCGCACTGGTGAAGAATTTGACAACCCTGTTACCGTAGGCTTCATGCACTATTTAAAACTTCACCACTTGGTAGATGATAAAATTCATGCCCGTTCTACGGGGCCATATTCCCTGGTTACCCAGCAGCCATTGGGCGGTAAAGCCCAATTCGGCGGGCAGCGTTTTGGCGAGATGGAAGTGTGGGCGCTTGAGGCGTACGGCGCAAGCTACACGCTGCAAGAAATCCTGACTGTAAAATCCGACGATATCGTAGGCCGCGTAAAAACCTACGAGGCCATCGTTAAAGGCGAAAACATCCCCGAACCGGGCGTACCGGAGTCCTTCAAAGTTCTGCTTAAAGAATTGCAAGCCCTGTGTCTTGATGTTAAAGTACTGGGGCACGATCATTCGGAACTTGAAATAAAAGAGTCCGTCGAAGAAGGCGATGTTGCACCGGAGGACGTAAACCTTGAGGGCTTAGAGTCTGATACCGATAGCGGCTTTATCCGCCGCTCATCAAGCCCGGAAGAAGATCTGAATGCAGGCCTGGAACTAGAAGTTGATTTGGCGAACTTTGGGGCAAATATGGAAGACGACACTATAATTTTGCCAACAGAAAGTTTTGATTTAGATATAGAAGTTCCATTATTGGACGATTTAATACTGCCGTCAGAAGAATTGGCAGAAGATATGGGTTTATTTAGCGAGGAAGAATAAAATACCACGTTGCCGCGGCCCGGCTTTGCCTGGTGGGAGGCGTGTATTCAGGAGTGAGGTAAATGCAAGAGTTCCAAGAAATGTATGAAATACAAGACACGCAAGATATGCAAAAAGCCGACAAGTCTGAACAACCTATGACGTTCTCCTCGATAAAAATTGGTTTGTCATCGCCGGAAAAAATCCGTGAATGGTCACGTGGCGAAATTAAAAAGCCCGAAACGATTAACTATAGAACGCTAAAACCCGAGAAAGACGGGCTTTTCTGTGAACGTATTTTTGGGCCAAGCAAAGACTGGGAATGTCATTGCGGTAAGTACAAAAGAATCCGCTATAAAGGCGTAGTGTGCGACCGCTGCGGCGTAGAAGTAACTAAAAGCAAAGTAAGGCGCGAGCGCATGGGGCATATCGAACTTGCTGCCCCTGTATCGCATATTTGGTATTTCCGCGGGATACCCAGCCGCATGGGTATTATTTTGGGTATGTCCCCGCGTGCACTGGAAAAAGTCCTATACTTTGCGTCATATATTGTGCTGGATGGCACAGATACAGGTATACAGCCAAAGACAATTCTTTCGGACAAAGAATATCGCGACGCACTGGAGGAACACGGCACACACCGCGTTATAAACGGCATAAAAGTGCCGTCGCTGCGTGTGGGCATGGGTGCGGAAGCAATTAAGGAAATTCTGCTTTCGATAGACCTGGAACAGGAATCTGAAGAACTTAAAAACCTGCTTATGGACGCAACAGGTCAAAAGCGCGTTCGCTATATCAAAAAACTTGAAGTTATTGAGTCATTCCGCCTATCCGGTAACAGACCGGAATGGATGATTCTTGACACAATTCCGGTAATCCCGCCGGAATTGCGCCCAATGGTGCAGCTTGATGGCGGCCGCTTTGCAACGTCCGACCTTAACGACCTGTACCGCCGTGTGATTAACCGCAATAACCGCCTAAAAAGGCTGCTGGACCTTTCCGCGCCGCAAATTATTGTGCGCAACGAAAAGCGTATGCTGCAAGAAGCGGTTGACGCGCTAATAAACAACGGGCGCCGCGGCAGGCCTGTTACAGGCCCTGGTAACCGCCCGTTAAAATCTCTCTCAGACTTGTTAACAGGTAAGCAAGGGCGTTTCCGCCAAAACTTGCTTGGTAAACGCGTAGACTATTCCGGGCGTTCTGTCATTGTAGTAGGCCCTAAACTAAAAATATATCAGTGCGGCTTGCCGCGCGAGATGGCCATTGAACTGTTTAAGCCGTTTGTAATGAAAAAACTTGTGCAATCCGGTGATGCGCACAATATTAAGTCCGCAAAACGCATGGTTGAAAAGTTGGAGCCTAGAGTATGGGATGCTTTGGAGGAAATTATTAAAGAACATCCAATTATGCTAAACCGCGCACCGACACTGCATAGGCTGGGTATCCAAGCTTTTGAACCGGTGCTGGTAGAAGGCCGTGCGCTTATGCTTCATCCGCTGGTATGCGCTGCCTACAACGCGGACTTTGACGGCGACCAAATGGCTGTTCATGTGCCGTTATCTGTAGAAGCACAGGCAGAATGCCGCTTCCTATTGCTTGCACCAAACAACCTGCTAAAGCCTTCCGATGGTATGCCCATCACTGTGCCTTCCAAAGACATGGTTTTGGGGATTTACTACTTGACATTAGAGCGCGATAACCGCCTTGGCGAAGGCAAGGTTTTCATAAGCGACGATGAAGCGGTTCTTGCTTATGACAACGGCCAAGTGCACTTGCATGCAAAAATTAAAGTGCGCCGCATGGATCCGGAAACCGGGGCTACAAAATTAGTAGAAACAACACCGGGGCGTGTGATATTTAATCAAGCAATCCCGCAAGACTTGGGCTTTGTAGACCGTTCGGCAGACCCGTTTTCTTATGAAGTGAACTGCCTTGTCAATTCCAAAATGATTTCTAAAATTGTAAGCCGCTGTATTAATAGATACGGCAGCGTAGATACGTCTGTTACTTTGGATAACGTAAAAGATTTGGGCTTCCGCTATGCTACGCAAAGCGCGCTATCTGTATCCGTTTCAGATATGGAAGTTCCGGATTCTAAACCCGCAATTCTTCAAGACGCAGATGACGCGGTTGAAAGCGTACGCAAATTGTTCCACCGCGGTCTGATGACCGACGAGGAGCGCCGCGACCGCGTGCTAAAAATTTGGGTAGATACCGCCGATAAAGTAACCGAAGACTTGATGGAGAACCTAAGCATAGACAACAGCGTATATATGATGCTGGACTCCGGTGCCCGCGGCTCCAAAATTCAAATGAAGCAAATGGCCGGTATGCGCGGGCTTCTTGCAAGCCCTACGGGTAAAACCCTTGAGATGCCTGTGCGCTCTAATTACCGTGAAGGCTTGACGGTTTTAGAATACTTTATTTCCGGCCACAGCGCCAGAAAAGGGCTGTCCGACACCGCTTTGCGTACAGCGGACTCCGGATACCTTACACGCCGCATGGTTGACGTTAGCCAGGATATTATTATACGTGAAGAAGATTGCGTAAAGGATGCGCAAGAAAAGCCGGGCATGTGGGTAAAATCCTTTGTAGACGGAGAAGAAATTATCGAGCCGTTGGTAGACCGTATACGCGGCCGCTGGGCCGTTCAAGATGTATTACACCCGGAAACCGGCGAAGTTTTAGCGTACGAAGACACCATGATAACCCCCGACCAAGCGGACGCCATTGAAGCCGCCGGTGTGGAAGAAGTGCTTATTCGCACAGTGCTTACCTGCCGCAGCCGCATTGGGCTATGCTCCAAGTGCTACGGTGCAAATATGGCAAGCGGGCGCGTTGTCCGCATTGGCGAATCCGTTGGAATTATTGCGGCACAGTCCATTGGCGAACCGGGCACACAGCTTACGATGCGTACGTTCCAGGTTGGCGGTGTTGCAACCAACGACGATATCACAAAAGGTTTGCCACGCGTAGAAGAAATTTTTGAAGCGCGTAAGCCAAAAGGCCTTGCAATAATTGCAGAATTTGCCGGCACGGTAGAAATAAACGATATCAAGAAAAAGCGCGAAGTGGTTATAACCAACAATGAAACAGGCGAAGCAAAAGCCTACTTGATACCTTACGGCTCACGCATTAAAGTTCACCAAGGCGACGTTGTAGAGCCGGGCAGCGAACTGACCGAAGGCAGCGTTTACCCGCACGATATCCTCAAGATTAAAGGCCTGCGCGGTGTGCAGGACTATATGATTCAAGAAGTGCAACGCGTTTACGACCTGCACGGTGTAGACATTAACGACAAGCATATCGAAGTGATTGTCCGCCAAATGCTAAAGCGTATAAAAATAGAGGAAAGCGGCGATACAGAACTGTTGCCAGGTTCTTTGATAGACTGGCTGGAGCTTGAGGAAATAAACAAGGAAATGGAAGCGCAGGGCTTGCGTCCGGCGGAGGGTACAAGGGTTCTGCTTGGTATAACAAAGGCGTCCCTTGCAACAGATTCATTCTTGTCTGCGGCATCCTTCCAGGAGACGACGCGTGTGTTGACAGAAGCGGCAATACGCGGCAAGGAAGACCATTTGATTGGTTTGAAGGAAAACGTAATCATTGGCCAGCTTATCCCTGCGGGTACGGGTATGCCTGTGTACCGCAGTGTGGAAGTTGAAAGTGCGCCCGGCGTTATTCTGGAGGATGATGAATTGTTTTATCCGACGGTAGCGAGAGTAGAGGGATAGCAGGTAAAAGTATAATTAAAGCCCGAAAAGTCAGCTTTTCGGGCTTTACATAAATAAGGAGCATATTATGGTACTGCAATATCTAGGCACCGGTGCAGCAGAAGGCTGGCCGGGGATGTTTTGTTCTTGCGAGGTTTGTGAGATGGCTCGTAAGCGTGGAGGTAGGAATATACGTACGCGTTCCCAGGCGTTGGTATTTGCCAATAAGTTTGGTGAAGGGACGCCGGACGAACGTTTGCTTATTGACCTGACGCCGGATACGTATCTTCATTATTTAATGCACAATGTGGAACTAAACAAAATTGGACATTTGATTATAACCCACAGCCACCACGATCATTTTTTGCCAACGGAGTTAAAATATCGCGGTGGTGTGTATTCCAATTCCGCGGCAGATTTTAAGATGCATGTTTATGGTAACGAAACCGTTATTGACAGGTGCAAAGTATTTGTGGAAACCGCGATACGCGGGACAAAGGAGCAGTACGCGTTCCACATTGCAGAAAATTTCGTACCATTTTCCGCTGGTGAATTTACTGTAACCGCCCTGCCCGCCTTGCATGCCCGTGACGAACGCTGCCTTAATTATATGATAGAGCACAATGGCAGACGGTTGCTTTACGGCAACGATACAGGTATTTTCCAGCAGGAAGTATGGGACTTTATTGCCGGAAAGCCGTTTGACCTCATAAGCTTGGACTGTACCTTTGGTATTCATAAAGAAGGCAATAACCACATGGGGCTGCCTGATATCCTTGAAATGAAGGAACACTTTACGCTGTTAAATTGTTTGAAGCCGGACACACGCTTAGTTATAAACCATTTTTCCCATAATGGCGGGGCGTGTTATGACGAAATGGTGGAACTGGCAACGCCGCACGGGCTGGACGTTTCGTATGATGGTGGCATATGGGAGATATAAATGAGGCTTTTTTGAATCTGTACAATTTTTGCATCATATAATTACTCTAACAAAGTCTGTTAGGGGTACATAATGCGCGAATTTATGATACTAATCGCCGAGCTATTATTTATCGCTGTATTGCAAACAATAGTGGAGTCAATACTTGATGCAGAGGAACGAAAGAAGCAGCTGAAAGTGGTAAATATTGCATGTATCGCAATTAGCTATGTTTTATTGATTAGATATGTGTATAATCAGTTATGGGGAGAGCTTGCGATGCTTGCAAACTCTATCTTTTAATATACCAACGGAGGTACAAAAATGAACTACAGACAAGCCTTATCAGAGATACTTGCCAAATACACAAACCTGCCGCAAGAAGAACTGCTTCAAGCCATAGAAACCCCGGCAGACCCAAAGCTGGGCCACATGGCGTTCCCATGTTTTAGGCTGGCCAAGGAGTTAAAAAAAGCCCCGCCAGTTATCGCGGCCGAACTGGCCGCACAAATTACCGAAAGCCGCCCACAGTGGCTTGGCGAAGTAAAAGCCACAGGCCCATATGTAAACTTCTTTTTCGACCGTGCGGCTTTTGCCGGTGATGTGCTGAATGAAATTTTATCCGCCGGCGAAAAATATGGCGCAAGCGGCATTGGCACGGGTAAAAATGTGGTTATGGATTATTCATCGCCAAACATAGCAAAACCGCTGCACGTAGGGCATCTGGGCTCTACCATTATTGGGCTGTCGCTGGATAGAATCTACCGCTTCTTGGGCTACAACGTCACAAGTATTAACCACCTTGGCGACTGGGGAACGCAGTTTGGCAAAATGATTGTCGCATATTTGAAATGGGGCAGCAAAGCGGAAATAGAGCAAAAAGGAATTGAGGGGCTTGAAGCATTGTATGTGCGCTTTCACGAAGAAGCCGACAAAGATCCTACTCTAAACGACGAAGCCCGCACGTGGGTTGTAAAACTGCAAGATGACGACGAAGAAGGTCTTGCGCTTTGGCGCTGGTTCATAGATATCAGCTTGGCGGAGTATGAGAGAATGTACAAGCTTATGGACGTATCTTTCGACTTGTTCCGTGGCGAAAGCCATTACAACGGCAAGATGGATGCAACAGTGGATTTGCTGCGCGAAAAAGGGCTATTGCAAGAAAGTGATGGCGCACAAATTGTAGACCTGGAAGCGTACAAAATGCCACCCTGCCTAATCTTACGCAGTGACGGCGGCACATTGTACCCCACCAGAGACATTACCGCTGCAATAGACCGCCAGGAGTGCTTTAATTTTGACCTATGCTTATATGTAACCGGACAGGAGCAAATTTTACATTTTGCCCAATTTTTCAAAGTTTTAGAACTGATGGGCTATCCGTGGGCAAAAGGGCTTGTGCATGTTCCTTACGGCATGTTCCGCTTTGAACATGGCAAGCTGTCCACCCGCCGCGGGAATGTTATAAAAATGGAAGAACTAATAGATGAAGCCGTCGCCAAAACCAAGGCAATCATAGAAGAAAAAAATCCGGGGCTTGCCAACAAAGACATTGTTGCGGAGCAAGTGGGTATTGGCGCACTCATTTTTAATAAACTGTATACCAACCGCATAAAAGACACCGTTTTCAACTGGGATTTGATGCTTAATTTTGACGGGGAAACAGGCCCGTATGTACAATACGCCCACGCCCGTGCGTGTAGTGTGCTAAAAAAGGGCAGCTATTCGAAGGATTTCAAAATTGATCCTGTATTGCTTACAGAAGACGAAGCCTTTGATGTTGTGCGCATTATCTACGACTTCCCGTCTAAAATAGAAGAAGCGGCAGAAAAATACGAACCGTATATGATAGCGCGGCAATTGGTGGCCTTGGCACAGGCATTTAATGCGTTTTATCACCATCATGTTATTTTAGTAGATGATGAAGCCGTGCGGCAGTCCCGCTTGTCGTTGGTTGCGGCAGTGCAGTTGCAGCTTAAAATTGGGCTGGAACTTTTGGGGATGGCTGCGCCAGAGGCGATGTAGGGCTTAAGTGCAACGCAAGCCCGCAATGACGGGGCTTGGCTGAATAGCAAACCAAACAGCCGCCGATGATTTGACATCGGCGGCTGTTTTCAATTCATATTTACGCTTCAATCATTTCCAAAAACCGATGGATTATCGCCGCGACTTCTGCACGGGTGGCTGTGCCTTGCGGGTCAAACACATTGCCCGGGCGGCCTTGGATAATGCCAGCAGTTTGCATAAAGTAAATGGCTTCTTGCGCCCAAGTGCTAATGGCGTCTTGGTCTGCAAAGGCTGTTGCTTCGCCGCTTGGCAATACATAGCCCATGTGGCTTATAAAGTGTGCCATCATCACCGCCATGTGCTCGCGGGTGAGGGCCTCCATTGCCCCAAAGGTTTCGCCGCTGCTTACAATGCCGTTGGCTGCTGCCCATATTGCGGCATCGGCATACCACTTGCCCTGTGCTACGTCGCTGAAGGGGTTAGACAAGCCGCTGACACTTGGGGTGCCCGCCATGCGGTACAGCAGGGTCACAAACATGCCGCGCGTGGTGGTCATGTGTGGGCTAAACAGCCTTGGGCTTAGGCTTGTGCCAATCATTAGGCCGCGCTCGTGAACAAATTGGACATCGCTGTAGAACCAGTCGCTGCTGCGCACATCTTCGAATGGGTTTACCCAAGCGGGAATGGCTACGGCGATGGGTGCATCCACTTCCGCTGCCTGCGCTTCGACAGAGAAGTAGGCTACAACAGAACCTTCTTCGAGGAAGATTTCCATTTTGTGCTGTCCTACAGGCAGGGTTTCTAAGAAATTAGCCAACAGGGTAATCCTTAACGCAAGGATGCCATCGATATTGCGGTAACCCGGTGTAAATTGCGCGAATATTTCGATGTCTGTATCGTTTACGGCAACCCTCCCGGGGAAGTATCTGTAATGGATAAGCACCATGTGGTTGAGGTCTGTATCCGACCCCACCGCGTATACGCCGATATCATCTTCCCAGTAGTGTACAATTTGACCACTTGCGGTACGGCGTACCAATGGCAGTTGAGGCATTGTGTCCGATTGGTGATGCGACTTACCATGAATATGAGACTGGTCTGCCGGTGGGATATTGATTGGGGCATCGTCTTTTTTGTTGTCATTGTCTTTGTCGTCATCTTTGTCATCTTCATCAATATCTTTGTCCTCATCGTCATCAATATCCTCATCATCGTCTGTGTCATCATCTTGTACACGCCCAAACTTAATGTTGGTATGGTGCGCGCCATCTTCGTTTACAAAGGTTTGGCTGTTAAACGGCCCGGGTCTGGCAGGCAGTGTATGGGCTTCCCCGTCATGGCCAAGCACTTGCACATCCTGGTGGTGTGTCAGCTCGCCGCCGGCAACCACTGCGGCAAATTTTCCGCTTGTATTTGTGGTTTTGGCAAAGCCGCTGCCGCCGTTTACGGCTATATCGCCGTCGGCATATATACCATGGTGGCTGCTTGCCGCAACATCCAATGTGCCGCCGGTTTTTTCTATATCTTTCCCTGCATATAACCCGCTATATGTGGAATATACAGTTATCTCGCCGCCTTCAATGGTAAGGCTGCCGAGGGTATACACGCCGCAATCAGTGGCAGTAATGTCTATCTTGCCGCTTTCTATCGTAACGTCACCATAAGCATAAATTCCGGTAGCGTAGGACTTGCCGCCCGCATGAATCATAAGCTCGCCGGTGCCGCCGCTTGTGATATCAACAATGTTTAAGCTGCCCAATGCGTATATTGTCAGCCCTCTACCTTTGGCATCCCATAAAAGCTCAACATAGTTAGTGCCTGCAAGCGCAATGGTTGCACCATCGGGTAGTTTAATGGCAAAATCCTTGCCGGTAACGGCGTAGTCAAGGCCATCCAGCGTGAGAATTTTCGTGGCTTTTGCCCAGTCCCAGCCATCGCCGCTGGCATCATCTTCGATTACGTCTACAAAGTCTAATATTAAATCCAGTATTACAGCCGTGCCGAAGCTGATGTTGGTGAGTGGTATTCCGGTATCGGCAGCAATAAAATGAATTTTATCAATTTCTGCCGCAATATTATATTTGCTATCTGTCGCATTCCAACCAAGGACTACTGTGTTATCGCATTTTGCTAGCAAGTTACTAACATATACAGCAGAACCATTAGCTTTAATTGTACCGCTACCACCCAGTAGCGAAACAGAATCTCCGTAAATCCCTAGTGAGGAAGCGGAATCCAAAATCAACATGCCGCCATTCACTGTTACCGTGTCGGCATAAATTCCCATGTTGTTGGTATAAATGCTTACTGTACCGTTATTAATTTCGATTTGCGAAGTACCTGTAGACGGATACATTCCATAAGGTATACGATTGTCATATGAGCCAAGCGCAATTTTACCGCTGTTTATTACTACGTTTTTGGCTGATATCCCATCACCATTTGTACCGGCCTGCTTGACCATTATTGCACCGCCGTTTATGAATATACTATTTCTCGCATGTATCCCATCATAATCGCCGCCTATTGTGCCGGCAGAAATAGTTACATCGCCGCTGTGTATGGTCACATTGCCATTTGTAGTATCCGGTGCATAGATCCCATGCCGGCCAGACATAATACTTAGTGAGCCGTCACCGGAAATAGTCAACCCATCTCCATATATTCCATAAGTATCGTCACTCACTATCGTATTGTCCCCCACCAGCACAATGGTGGAGTTTAACGACAGGGTTATCGCACTCCCGGAAGTGACAAGGTGTATATTTGTGAGGGTGAGGGTACTTGTTTTGACATCCCAATCCCAGCCGTCACCGGAAGAGAGCATTTTGCCGCTGGTAAAATCCAGCGGTGTGTTAACTGTTGCCGCGCTTACCTCCACCGGCTTGAATATCGGCCCAAAGGTCATAACCGACAGCACCAGTATCATTACCAGTGCAAGCGCTGTTATTTTTTTCAAATGATTCGCCATGTTTTTTTCCTCCTTTTGCTTACATAATGGGTATGAAAATAAATGTATTGTCCCTGTTGCCGAAGGGAGGGCCTCCTTTCTTTGGATGGATGTGTGGTAATTTAGCGTATTATGAAAAAATAGTATCATATCCCGTTTGCACATGATATAGGCTTGCTTTACAGTATTGTGCCAAGCGTCTTACAGTGTGGTGTCAGATTTGTGGGAAGAGTGCGGTAATGGTAATTTCCGGAGAACAAAAAACAGCCCCCGGTAAAAAAGGCTGTTTTTGATTCATTCTAACTATATGTAGGGGCGAACAATGTTCGCCCGTAGGCTTACATTATGGCTTAGCTTAATGACATTGTTGACTACCCCCTGACGGCACATTCGAGCAAATGTGCCGTCAGGGGGTAGGGCTTAATGCCATTAAGATAAGGAATATGTGTGAATTTCGGGAGGCCATCGTCGGTTTCCCGATAAACACGGCAAGAGCAGAGCCCTTGCCCTACGTTAGTATTGTTAAAGGTGTTTTGTAGGGCAGGGGCTCTGCTCCTGCCGCAGGTCACACTAGTGCTAACTTAATGGCAT
>Ga0123355_10002324_pt1 | contig 26848 bp, 19 predicted proteins | sample TergutEmb28metaG_3_FD_89872 | JGI IMG/M metagenome (GOLD analysis project Ga0123355, IMG submission 89872) | Embiratermes neotenicus P1 segment gut microbial communities from Petit-Saut dam, French Guiana - Emb289 P1 | ecosystem: Host-associated > Arthropoda: Insects > Digestive system > Gut ... | reverse complement strand
TGTTGAGACATTGTCAATAATCAACATCCATAATTGACAATAAACCATCTATATTGTTGCATCTTGTTGGTTTTCTTTCCCCACGCTTTACTCACGATGCACGGTCACAGGAACATAAAGCTTGCAATATTATTAGTATTTTCATGGTACGTCGTTATTATATTTCTTTGAAAAACGTTTTATTTATATGTCTAGGCCGATTTCGTTTGTGTTAAATCTGTCGGTCATACATGGCGTTAAAACTTCAGCCGATGAAACGTTTTGTAATTTGTGACTTACTAACAACGAAACAAAGTGAAATGCCAGCTTGATGCAACTAGGTAATTTTATTGCTGTATTCAGAGCTCGACATGTTTCGGGTACATACGCCCATCATCAGGAGCACTAGATGTTGAGTTGCAGCATATGGTTTTCTGCACCGAGTTTTTGGAAGGGTGGTGGTCTTAAGAGCCGCTGCGTGGGTCGTGTGTGCGGTGCGGCTGGTGACGTGCGACTGCACCATCCGCACCGTACACACGACCTAACAGCGGCTCTCAAGACCACCACCCTTCCAAAAACTCGGTGCAGAAAACCATATGCTGCAACTCAACATCTAATGCTCCTGATGATGGGCGTATGTACCCGAAACATGTTGAGCTCTGAATACAGCAATAAAATTACCTAGTTGCATCAAGCTGGCATTTCACTTTTTTTCATGAGGAAGATGCACGGTCAAACAACCCTCAAGTTACTAACAATATTTAGAGATATCAGGATTCCGCCTAGGCGCTCCCGAAACGTCGCTACAAAACTACCAAACTACGGTGCGTAACATCCCAGAAGAGCGAGGGCCTAAACAATATTTCGTACAAAAGTTATTGTTACATTCATAAAATCCCTACATACCGAACTTCACAATAAATACTAAGATGGCACGTTATTGGTTCCCTTAATTATGTATCACGTTAATGGCAAGAATCAAAATCGACAAATGCACTGCAAGGAGACGTCACAACACGAGCTTACGTCATTGGCTACTACCTATCACCACAATAAATTTAATTCTAAAATTATGTGTCACGTGACGCCAAACTATTTAGTAATTATAATCAAGTATAAAGTAGTAAGTATCAAATATTGTGACTACGTATTTTTGTCTTAAGTATCCATCACACAAAATGGATCCTAACCTTAAAGTTTCACCCAGTCATAAACAATAAATATTAAATATGGTGGCCTCATGTATCCAAGTTTATCTTGCTTATCCGACAAGTAAATTTCTTGGTCTTTATGCCATATTATGTTACATCATCTGCTACCTGCCTGTTTGTGCCGTATCTTTCTCAATTATCTTGTAAGCGGCCTGATTTTCGAAAGAAAAAAAAAAAACCTGCATTCAACAGTGTTTTTATTTTCTCTACAACTGTTATTACAAAATTTTGTCTTTATTTCTGGAAGAATTCAGCGAGATCTTCTCGTAAATGCACTCGTGTCACTATGCAAAGTGCAAGATACTTCATTACATTTTTACACACACTTTAATAAAGATGCCCAAAATAAAATTCCATTAAAATCCGTCCAGTGGGAACCGAGTTGTTCCATACTGGTGGACGGACGGAAAGGACAGACACGATGAAGCTAACCTGCTCTTTTTACAAATGTGTGAACGCGCCTAAAATAGAAGAAATGGGACAATTAAGCACAGCGTCGCCTACTCATGTAAACCTACTAATGCTACTTGCGATAACCTTTACACCCTAGGTGACATGGGTTTAACCCTTTAAACTCCGAGTTAAATCCTACTGCCATCTCCTGGTATTATTAGCTCACCATATTCTCTACGTTAGAGGGATAAGGGTTAAAGGGTTAAATTCAAACTACGATTTTAGTACACCAAACACTGTACTTTATGGTGACTACATTTTCACAGTCATGCTACAGGTAAGGCGCCTCACGAACTGACCTGCGAAGGGAGCGTCTCCAAAAAATTCCTCAACATTGTTGTCTGTGGAGACGCTCTTGTCTGAGAGGGAGATGCTGCTGGACAGGCTGCCACTTGAAGCGTCCAGCGAAGGAAACAGAAGCAAATCCTCTTCAGTCTCTGTCTCGATGTCTCTGGATCGTCGCTTGTATTCCTGTTGGCAGGAGCAAGGCGATGTGAGACAAAGGAATGATGCAAGCACGTCAGAACACAGTACCCGGGGCGGGAACATTGTGGCCAAATGTAAACGGCAGTCCTTCAAAGCTGCAACCAAATTTATACGATGATCCTTGGTCAAATTCGATGAAGAATTATTATTTGTAGACCTAACCTGGAAAGAATGATATGATTGTGTAATCACGTCACAATTCGTCTTACAACATCGCATGTAAATCCCAACAGCACAGTCATAGTATAGGCGTCAGAATGTTCAGATATCGGATCAGGAGCTGCTTTCAGTGTCTTGAATTAACGAAATTAGCATTGTATTATACTAAGTGCGTTGCCAAAAACTCAGGTTAAAATATCGTACGAATATATGGTTTGCATTCAATCGTATTTGGTATTACAGATGTAATAAAACTCTCCCGCATTTCTACACTTAAATCAGAATTCTAATGCTGACTTATACTTGTAACATGGCGCAGTGAACTGCAATTAATTTCTTGTATTTTTCTATTTATCCGACATTGATATATAATATTAACGCATCTTGTATTTTATATAATAAAAATGAAGTTCCTTTGGCATGAAACGAATATTTTGGGTTGTTAATTTACCCAGACTAAATAAACACAATTAGCAATACTTCAGAACAGGAATTTAATCACAATATTAGCTGTATTAACAGCATAAAGTGACGCGGTCTGTTGAGGTACCGATTTCACACCAATATACAAGACTGTGGGAGAAACACCAAAACGACAGGCATGTAAATGGTGGCCTGTCCCGACTATAAAAGCTGCACGAACAGGAATGACGGGAAAAAGTCAACCTAATAACGCTGAGAACGCAACCTGGTGACATTTAAATATCAGCGGCATCTTCCAAAAGTCCTGATGCAGGGCACTACGCCTGCAAAACACAATGAAAGTATGACCTTCACACTATCAATAGCACGGCAAGGCAAGTCTCTTCGTGATGTATGTCATGAAGACGTATTGGGAAGTGGATGTAAGGCTCTACACCTTCTTATCTTCGGCACTATATAAAATTAAATGGTCAACTTCATCGACCCGGCTGCTTCGCCCTCGAGAAAAGAGCACCAGGTACTCAATGTAATTATCTTATTTGTATTATTAATTACACATACTGACAGCCTCAGAAGAAATACGTCAAAAGTCTAACCTTGAAGATGACACCAGTTGATTCTATAATAATAATTATCAAACTCAGGGCACCATTAAGCTTTCTTAAGAACCCGCTGAGTAACTATGATAGGGGCTACATACGACCGAAACCAGACATCACTGCTACACATTCGAATAGGCCTTCGGCCAGCTAGTGTTTCTAATAACTTATACCCCTAAACTGGTGTAGCGGTTACAGATTATCAGTATGAACCTTGGTCGGCGTACCGGTTAAAATAACAGGGGTTTTGCACCGACCGAGCTGGTTCATACCAGTAACGCCTGCGGTTTTTACACGGGTACTGTTCGGTTGCAATCTCAGGTGCGACACCGACTAGCCTGAGATTTTCGTGGTTTCTGCGAGTCTTAGCAGACAGATTCCAGGATTATACCCCATACAGGCCACAACCACTTCCATCCAGGGCCTCTCGATAATACGTCATTAAATAAATCATCCCCATACAACTTACATAATGCCATTAGCTTCGTGAGGGTCACACCCGGCTGTCTGTGGTTACGACAGAGCCTGTTTGGTGACTGAGTCACAAATCGGTTTCCATGGTTACTGGATTTCCACGGTTACGACAGTGTGTCGTTTGTGAGTTAATTCACAAACCCGGCTACTTTAGTAACGTTACAGCTTAGTTGGTTGGTTTGCATGAAAAGAAGATAAAAATCTGAGGTAGCTACGACATGACCAGCAGAAGGCAGCAGTCTGATAGATGCAATTTACACATCGTTCGTTGTAGCTCTCGAGTATGTAGTACCAGCGCGTGGTTTGTGTGTGAAGTCACACAAGTGTTGAAGGCAGGGCGTGAGAAGTACTTCAGACCCGTCATATAAGCTCATTTGTAGTAAATAAGTTAAATAAAATACACTGTTATACGAGGCTAATATCTCTATATAATCCACGGCTGTCTGCTTCCAGTCCTTACATAACGTACCAATCGTTCATGATCACCTCATTTCAGTCAACGCTGCACATAATTAGGTAATTACGGTAGCGTTGTTAAGCAACATACGTATCCAATTGCATGCCACAGACGCATGTGGGAGACAGGAGGAACAGGCCCCAGGCTCCTTTGACTTCGGTACTAAATGGAGACGACTGACTACGGGCTGGACGGTCCGGGATCGAATCTCGGTGGGGACGAGATTTTCCGCCCGTCCAGACCGGCCCTGGGGCCCACCCAGCCTCCTGTAGAATGGGTACCGGGTCTTTCCCGAGGGTAAAGTGCGGCCGGGGCGTGCTGCTGAACATTCACCCCCTTCTAGTGTCTTGGTCACGAAGAGTAGAGCTATACCTCTACCCACCCTGTGGGTCACACCGGGCCTGTAACGGAATCACTTTACCTTTACCTTTACTAAACGGAGATGAGTGGTCAGTTTCATATTTTGTCCGCTGTACATCCAGAGAAACAGCCCGCGGTTCCCACCGAACGAGAGGCTGTGTGGGGCCCAGAGCCGGCCTGGAAGCTTTGTAGAGATAAATCCCTTGCCTATGTCGGGAAACGAACCACAATTCCTTGAACGTCCAGCCCGCACCCTAGTCACTATACCGACTGAGCTATCCCGGCTCTAACATACGTAAGAATAGACGAACAGGTCTAATGGAGGTCAAAATACATGGAACAGAGTTATTCTTGAAAAGCTGACAGTTGCTCACGATGGTTCCGATAAAGACGATAATGAACTTTCGAGTGTCATACAAGCAAAACATTTCTTAACCACCTGATCCACTACCAACACTGCTCTGTGGAGCTAGTTAGTGTAGCCCTGTTCCTGGAAAGCAGTCTGTGAGGTGTGCACAGCATACATCACAAGCTGCAAAAGACTAACTTGCAGGATATATGTTCTGAGGAGCAGAAACTCGATTTGTCGTCGCTGACGAGTGAAGTGAAGCACTCTTAGAAGATACGGCCTACTACACACACAGTGGGAAAACACCGTATCTCCAGACCAACATAGAAGATTTGAAAAGGAATTTTAACGGCCGATTACAGCACAATATGACAATTTGTATGCACAGTGTTTAATTAACTTACAGCAGCCTTACTAAGTCACTGAACTAACTCAATGGAGCACAGTCCTAATTGCAAAGATAAGAGCTGCTGAGATGGTCAAGAAATTTTCGGCTCTTCACCGAACCCGAAGGCTCTCTGTTCTAAAACATCGACTAAATATGTTTTACTGAATACTGGCAAGAGTAATCATGATTTTAAAATATAATATTAAAAAAAAAAATAAGTTCTTCAAACTTAAATACACAAGTTTAATTTTACATACCTTTCACATTTGCAATTACGGTAATATTTTCAGCATACCATTTTACATCTTGGATGCTTCCCAGTGTATTTTGTGTGACTCCTTAAGAATGGCCCAACTGGGCTGAAATATGTCGGACTTTAATTAAAAAGGTTTTGGACGTCTCCCAAGAAAAGTGTATTTTAGTTGGCTTTTATTTGTATAAGTAAAGAACATGCGGATATTAGGCAACATTATAAGACATTCATTTTAACAAAACCCTTCCTCAATTCCAGTGCTTCCAAAGAGGTAATTACTTTTCAGATTTCACCATAATCCATATGTGATGTCTATGAGGCGGGGCTATTAAATAACAAGATTAGTTTCGAAAAATAAATAATTAAACTAAACATTAATAATAAAAATACTGTTCTACCGACTTCCAAAGAATTTCCGTCGGAAGCCCTAAACCGCTCCACAGAGCCATGCGGGCTTCCAAACACCCGCTGAAGTATTTTGTGACAGGAAGCCTACTTTAGGTAACGCCGTTTTCCTAGGGATATCTTCGACTGATCGGAAATGGATTTCTCTGCGCAAAAGTTTCCATTTTTGTGACAAATAGTCGCAAGGGGACAAGACCTGGTGAGACGAAGCGTGTGCGCTTAATGGTATTTTTTCGCTAAAAATGCACAAAATTTTGATCATAACAATGATTCTTTGGGACAATTTTCGTACAAATTTTCATGCCAAAAATTTCTTGTTCAATTTCTCTTGCCGGTTCTTTGTCCATACTCAGATCTCTGTTATAATACTGATGCCTAAACGACGATGTGTTCTCAAAAAGGTCCTCACCTATCCCAAATTTTCATCGGTTTTCATCATTAGAGGACGGCGAAGTCTTTCGAAGTCGTCCACAACCTCTCTTCCCTCTTGAAAGATCTTGTGTGTCGTTCAAACAAAGGAGATCTTAATGGAGCGAATTCTCCAACACCTCCCGTAACAAATAGAAGATCTGACGGCAGATGAAAGATTTTTACTCGTTTCTCAATTTTCATCATGTTCGAGGCAAATTAAAAATATCGTTTATAAAACATTTTATTACTCGACACTATGTCAATGTATCGGAGCATGGTTTTGCAGGTGAGTGGAAGAGGGTGCAGCAGTAACTAATATGTTTTTAAATTCGGCAGTCAACGATCGTCAGGAACTGCGTGCGCAGCTTTGTTATCAACTCCCAATACATAATACTTGCCACTGAGTGAGTGAATGGGTCACATTCCGTGTCCATGGTTACGACAGAGCTTGGGCTGTGACTGTGTAACACCCGGGTTTCAATAATTACCGAGTTAGAAAAGGGTGGGTGGGTGGGTGGTGGGGTGAGGAGATGCCGCGTCAATATTATGTCATCCCATCACATGACGGTGAAACTATTAGTGTGTGTGTGTGTGTGTGTGTGTGTGTATGTATGTATATATATATATATATACACGAACACACACATATGTATCCCATATATTTCACGTGACATTTATGCTTCATAAAACTAATAATACTAGGTGACGAGAACAAATCAAGAAGCTTCTTTTTACATAAAATTCTTCATTCTTCCATCACTTCGCCTCAGCTACAAATTCTCTCTTCAGCACCATGTTCGTGCCTATGGTCCACACAGAACAAAGGGGAAGTTAAATCCTACGGCGTTCTGTAGTTTAATGTTTTTAGATAAGCAACATAAGGACAAACAATTCTCATCTTAACGGTGGTAAGAACAACCCAAACTTAATTCTTTGTTAGCACTGCATTGTACAAGCTAAACAACAAAAAAACAGCTTAGAAATGTGACTGTCAGAAGCTCCCTTTTTTGAAGCCACAAACAGGTTAGGAAATATCTACACAAAATATTATAGCGCATTCGCTCTTCTACGTATCTGGAGCATACAGTTTGTCTTTTTAGCACATCCTAGCAACAGCATTACTATCCAGCATTACAAGAAGTTCGCACATGATAAGAACACTTATGCGAAAGCAGGGACGCGAAACCTCACACAAGCAGAAACGTATGTTTATGCCAACTGATCGTTAAAATTTTCTGATCCAAACTAAGAGTAAAATTACACTACATTTTTTCGCAGAGTTCTCCAATGTCGAATTTCATGAAGATTGGTCCAGCAGTTTCCAGTTGCTATAAGTGTGCTGATGTAAGGATGGACGCAACTATTTCAATATATGCTGCATAGGAATGCCAACGGTCATGACAGGAACAGGGTCTACTTCATCTCACTGTCCAGTTGGCATATTTATGTTTACCAACCGACTTATGCTGTTTTGGGAAATCGCTGATTATGGTAAGAATAATACGAACCCTAAGTACACTGTGTGGATAAAATACAAATTTGTTGAATCAGGTGGCGCAGATCAGCAGCACTGCCCTTGTAAGTGTCAGAAGAACACAAAACTGCTATTCAGTCTCACGTAATAACCGTGTTACGCACTACACGCACTGACGTAATTCTGTTGCAGCGCTAAAGTTGTGAATGCAAATGAATATGTATCACTTTTCCTCTGACAGGTTAATTTATGTACGCGAAGATGTGAAGGAGTGGGGTGTTACAGCGACAATGTGATGCCTTGTGTTATCTGTGTTGACACGGCGTCTTCAGCTGCGCCTCGGTTAGCTTTCCGGTATCTGAACTCTGTATGCATTGCCCTCATAATGAACGAAACGTAGTGTCAAGGTGTCTGCCTGCACCAGCATCAAGTCACACACAGTATGTAATAATTGGATTTCTCTACATCCATGCTACTCGAGTATTGCTTTACTTTCCTCTGCGAACGAAGATGGAAATAACACGCGTCAGAGAGATTTCAGGTACAATAAAATGTGCACTCAAAAACGACCTACAAAACCCGGAAAGTCGCTTCGTGTGTGTAACACAGCAGTGTTTCTTGACAAGGCGACTCTCGCTCTCTGGTACATAAATTCCCAGACTTTTATAAAACTTGAAAGTTTACTGCCATGTTTGCAAAAGTCCGCCACTGCGTCAGTCAGCATTCTCCCACACAACGTCCCTAACAGCCACTGTCATCTTTATATAATTTCCGCATTTACAGTTTAGGTCATCCAAGTGGTCTCCTACGTTCAGAACTTCCAACAAGTTTATGCATTACTTCAAATTTTTCATGCAGGCCACATGCTCCGCCCATTTCGTCCTATTTAATTTCATCATTCTAACTACATCTGGTGAAGAATACACATTATTAAGTTCCTAACTATGTAATTACCCCAGCTCTTATTACTTTCTCCCTTTCCTAAACATCACTACCATCTTCTCCGACACCCTGAATCCGAACTTCTCTTTACGTGAAATACCCAGTATCACGGACACAATAGTAACGGCCTTAATGTCAGTGAAACTGTCCAAGAACTCCCAATGAGTCGTGTCCCGAACACAGCTCCACTACTGTCAACTTTTGAGAGAGAAGATTATAGCCCAATAATGTTGCTTATTTTAAGACTACGAAAACTTAGAGATTTATGCTGCAACCTAGTATTGTTAAGCAGTGAAATGAATCAGACTATGATGGGCTAGGCATGGGACTAGAACAGGGAGAGGAGGAAAGCATACAGCGTTTCTGTGGGGAAACCTATCTGAAAGTCCAATTGGAAGACCAAGAAGCAAACTGGAGGACAATCGTACCCAACTGCGAATTCTGGCACTACTGGAGTTGAAACTGAGGATTTTCCTTCCAAAGTGTTTCTGCAATTCTCGTCATTAATGTGGCAGAATTTCGAACTTCAGAAGTCGCATTAATTCGCATTCTTATACTAATCACTTTAGGGACTGTTAACTATAGTTCAGTTACAAATCCTTTGTCCTCCCATCTAAATCTAAAATATGAAAATACAATTGTAACAACTTTACCAGAACAGACTGCACAGGAGAACATCTCGACCTAAAGAAGTGAAGCAACAGGAGGAAAAAAACTTTTGCCTAGTGAAGAGCTTATAATCTTCAGTCTTCAACAAATATCATTACAGTGATAAAATCGAGGCAAGATGGGCAAGGCACGTAGCAAGCGAAAGGGTGATGATAAATTATATAATTTGATCGGAGAAGTGAAGATAACATTTGCAAGACTGAGGTGTAGATAGCAGCACCATTTTGAAATAAATATTAAACAGATTAGGAAGTCACGTATGGACTGGAAGCATATATCCAAGGCTAAGGTCCAACGAAGTATTTTATGCACATTGTAATGATTCATCGCGTTCCTTAAATGGTGGATAATTTCTTGACCACATGAACTACTCTCATCTTCTGAAGGAGACTGTCCAATGGAGTTGTTTAACGTATTCTGTTGTAACGGCTTTGTTACACTCACCAGCAGTGGTTTATCCTTCATGCAAACCAATTTAGTATAGTAAAAATTTATATTTTATATTAATATATTTAATATTTATATATTTCATATATATTTAATTAATATATTTCATTTATATAATTGTACTTGCTGGCTATACACCTGTAATATGATGGATTAACATAAAGTTCACGCGCTTCTCCATGCTCTAATTCACAAGTCGTTTATTCTTAAATCAAGCCAAGCATTAACTTTACTTGTCGGAGTACTTCCATATGGCTGTGTTTCGCTGCACTGTATACATGATGATCAACTGTTTCTTCAGTTGCAGCTTTACCTCACATCTAGCATATTTCTTCGGCCTCAGCGTGCAACTCACGGAGAACAAAGTGTATCTTAACCTCTATCTTAATTAGGCAATCGTTGATTATTATCAATTACTACGACTCGGGCTTCACTCCTACACTCAACCATAATACGCGCGTAATATATGGTCAATGCTCAACCTTTCCTTAGTCCATGACGTCCATGTGTCAATCCACAGTCTCTTTCATCGGTCATTGATTTATTCTAACTGTATCCCGAGAGGAGTGCTGAAATCTAGTTATGCTATGTTGAATTAGATTCTCGGTGCTCCTTTGTTTATTGAGCCCCCGTTCGTACATCACAGAGAACAAAATATGTCTCAAGTATTTCTTCGGCCTCTTTCATTGGAGTGCTGCCATCTGGTTGTGCTGTTGTATTTTACTTACAATGATGAGCTGTTTCTTCGGCCTCAAAGCGAAGCTCAAAGAGAACACATAAGCTGGCACCAACAATTGACATGGCAACCTGAGTGAAATTCAATCTCTCACTCGTCACAGGGATTATACAAAATATATACAACGAAAGTTTACTATTCGCAACTAACGTGGGTTTAACCCTTTGGCGAAAGAAGGCAGGCCTACCCTAAAAGTTCTCCGGTTCAGAGACAAGCACAAATTCCACTCCTGGATCCAATAGGACAGGTTTCATATCCATACACTTGTTTATAATCTGATGACTAATGCAGAGCCAGTTGCCTTTTGAAACATTGTGCTTTAACAGACGACGAGAGGATAGAATAAGTTCAGTGTCTATGTGTAGTTAATATCTTAATAAAAATTGCATATTGTTCCGATGTCTATTTTTTTATGTGGCTTAACAACCCTAATCGGGACTAGATCGCCCCATTGTTGAGGTTTTTAGGCCACTCACAATCACATACATACCCGGTAGGACTCCCCTGAACGAGTGATCAGTCCGTCGCAGAGGCCGATACCTACACAATACACAACAAACGCAAGAGACAAACATCGATGCCCTCAGCGGGACTCGAACCCGCAATCTCAGCAATCAAGCAGATTCAGACCTACAACTTCAACAGCACGGCCACCGGGATCGGCTTCGATATCTATTACCACACATAATTTTGGTATCGCAAATTAAGCGCAGGTCGTGTCGCTCCTCTTTCATAAGTCGGTGTTCGCTGTGTTATTGAATAAGAAAGTATTACAGTTTATTGGCCTCCAGTACCTTCACCTTCATACCAGATGGGCTAAAATCCACCAAACAGTTCAAAATTTGAGGTACGTTAACAGACAGACGGAAAAAGAGCATGGCAATCGCATGAACCCACTTTGTATTACGGGACGAAAGATGAATTTCTGGCTCACAATTAATACTCTGTGCCTGTATTACAAATACAAACCAGTTAATTTTGTTTAGTAAATAATCGCTGTTTATTGTGAGAATCATACAAACGACATAAATACACTCTCAGGCAACGCACAGAATTTTCAGTGTTTAAGGATATGGTACAAAGAGTATTCACTCTTCTTAGATTATTTCAGAAGGGATGTATTTTAATTACGTGCACAGTAATGTTGCGCTTCAGTTGCAAGCACAGCAACCACAAATGAGGCACGCCTCTCTTACCCTGAAAACGAGATTTCAAAACTTTCTTCCAGAAGCAGGTTCAAACCTTCAAGCTACATCCCTGAGCAGCAAAGTAACTCTTGCAGGTTCATGTTTCAATGAACTACCTCGTAACTTAGTTTAAAGAACATAAAACAGCCTGCTACATAAAGTACGAGGTAGATAAATGATTAAACCCAGTCCACAAAGCGACTTAACAGTAATTCACAGTACCAGACTCGTGTTCCTGTTACAAAGATGACGCATACAAGATTCTAAGGGCAGGAAGTCAGAACTTTCGTCGTTTACTCCTCACAGTTTCAGCTGCTGTTAAACGCTAAAAACGCATAAAGCTTTGAATAATCGAAAATGAAATTTAATTTTAGCCTAATGTTAAAGGAATTTATCTCAACGAATACAAACCGAGTTCTGAAAAAGTAACATTTTATAAATCTGAATAATATCAAATTTCTGGGTGTATCCTTTGAGATAAGAAACCTAATACCGTGGGGAGGGTGTAAACCCTAAATGGTCGTCTAGGAAAAAATGATTATTACAAGTAACGTAAGTTATTGCAAGAAATATCAGGATATTCTCAGAACCCTAACCACATGCGTGCCAAATTTCATATCTGCACAGCTTGTGGCTCTTTAGAGAAATGCATCTAACTTTCATAAAGTTAGCAACGCTAAGATACGGCGTACAGCCTAGCCTCACAATAACAGCCTTATGGACGTGACGTCGGGTTAGCTTGGTAGATAGTTACCAACATTTCGAGTGACACGCTGTCACTATCTTGTCTACCATACTACTTGGCGTCACGTCAGATAATAGCACTACTGTTAGAACACCCGATATATAGAAAGGGTAAGAGAACAGGCAGGCCGCAATACGACGGGTGGGATGAGCTAAAACCCCACCCGCTGCAATTCATCTTTCAAAGCTTACATCCGTGTGCATTTACCTGAGTGAATCTGGTATCCTGGCATGCTAATATGTTAACGTACACCCGCCCCTTGCTATACACACATGCTCACGCGTTCTGAACACTAAGTCATGCGAATATCACTGACGTTCGTCCGAAAGCTCCTATATAGTAAGGACCAATGAAGTTCCAGGTCTGGCAATCAAGCCATTACGGCTCTAGTGGTACAGTAAACCGCATTTCTCGCATGACGTAACATTTCACGGCGCGATGTAACAAGACAGAAGACAGACCTACACGTCATCATGACGTCACTTTGTCATATCATCAGGTGTGACAGCACTGGCTGGTAAAAACGTAAAGCTGTCCCTGTGCGTATCTGACTCAAAGTATGGTAGTTAATGCATGCACTAGCTCGTTTGGAATTTAAAAAAAAACTCTGCGTATAGTATGATGAATAATGAATAATGAATAATGCTCAGTAATAAAACTTTAACATGTCACGCCGACAGTACACAGATTGCCAATCTCTATCTATACTCTCGGCGGGACATATACAACAAATAATCATCACATCTATATACAATATGCAACCGATGCCTGGACTCCAATTTTTTATACGTGTCACCTAATAGTAATTTTATTCTACTTTTTAAACATTTAACGTCACTAATATTCATCTTATAAAGACACGTCAAAAGCTTTAACACATTACCAGCTACTGCATGACAAAGAGTGTAAATTTGCGGAATCCCACCCAGTAAAAACCACATATGGTGAAGCCATATGTATTGCATTTTACCTTATTTTAAAACACTATATTGAATTTTATGACCGAAACATGTAGCTGTTCTTAAACAGGGACGACCAATTGTGTTGGTCGGAACATTAAAGGCTTATTACTGGGCGTTCTATAAACACACCGGGATGATCTGATAAAATTATTGAATAATGGATTGGAAAAGATGCAGAAGGAAGTGGTCGTGGCCTGATATCAGTCAGGATCCCCACATTTGCTTGCAGATTGTGGCTAGTCAGAGAGAGTCTTAAGCACACTAGCCGGTCTGCGGAAGAGGATTTGAAATGGGGACCTATCTAACATGCAACAGGAATGCTACTCACAAGATGTTCGGTGTCTAGCAGGTATATATATATATAACTTCCTACAGTATAGCCCTGCTTAAGAAATTGACGGTCGCTTATTTCTAAAAAGAAAAATTCATTACTCCGTTCAAGAAACCCCGCCATAGGCATCTATCCTCCTAAAAACAAGTGGATACAGTTCACATCTTCAAATCATATTTTTATGGGGTAAATTATACTCCCACTTACGACTAGGTTCCCTCCTGTCAGACTTCCGACTAAAATGTGTGCCACTCTGGCCACGGGACTAGGTGTGTTTTTAATTCCAAAGAAGACATGGACTGCCCCCTTGCGTACGTAACCAACAGCAATGTTAAGACTGCTGTGTTACTCAGGCTAGTGAAGTGAATGAGAGTTTGGTTACAGCTGAAAGATCATAAGGTCCTGTTTAAAGACAAGTCAGCTAATCACTAGACCCTACTGCCTTCTAAACAAATCGCACAGACTTCAAAGCTTGTATGCAGCTCAACTGTTTCTATACCTTACGAAACGGATCCCAGCTCTCCGCACGGAACGCGGGAAGGCCGCTCGATGCACCGCCTTTGAGGACGTATCGCGTGTTCAGATATTACACAAACATCTTCATGAATAAATACAGGTATACGGTCCATGCAGTCAAATCAACAGATTTTAAACGACGATATACATGGTGGCCATTGCAGTAATCCAATAATGTACCCTTCTGAAGCCTCAAATTCCGTAATACCATAGTTGAGTAAAGAGAGACCAACTTGATGTCACTTGCTTTATTATTTCTTTATTTAACGCTCAACATGTTTCGGATGTATTAACATCCGAAACATGTTGAGCGTTAAATAAAGAAATAATAAAGCAAGTGACATCAAGTTGGTCTCTCTTTATTCAACTATCAAGATGATGCAAGGTTCAATAAACATAAGATTCCCTAATACCAATTCAGTGCCTATCCTACAGAAAACAAAGCACGTCCTAATTATAGAGACTAAATGGTTAAAGCTGTTCAGGGAATTAATGGCTGTTTATTCTATGAATCATACGTAACATAAATACACTGCGTCGGCAACACGCAAAGGGGTTTAATGCAGAAGCAGGCGGTGCGTATGTCGAGTGATCAAAACGTTGCCGGAACTCAGGCATAATTTATTTGCCAAAAAGATATGTTTGAAACCTAACCGGCACATACACACTTGCTACAGCGGTCCTGCCATTGCTGGAAGCACCTCTGAAGTCCTTTTTCAGTACGGCTGCGAGACCTGCTGTCGCGTCGTGTTGAATTTCTTTTACAGACAAAACTATGATCTCTGATTCAAATCTTGAGTTTCAGTAAGAGCCATATATCGAACTGAGCGAGATCTGGGGAATACAGTGAAAGGTGGGTAGTCAGAAGTGGGCTGTTCACAAAAATGTCTGCCCTGCGATGGAGGTCTATTAAGGCTCACTGAATGGTGCAAGATCCAACTGTGTCACCATTTTCGGCCTTTTGCACCGAAAGCAAGTCCTCGAATTCGTCAGAACCTCGATATGAAAAGCGAAATTTACTGTCTGTCGTACGGCATAAACTCGTGGTGAATCACACACAAGCTATTGACAGCAAGACGGGCAATGTATGTATAACGTAACATTGTTGCAGTGGATAAGCAATGAGTATTACAAAACCTGTGTGTGTGTGTGTGTGTGTGTGTGTGTGTGTGTGCGCGCGCGCGCGAGCGCGCAGTAGCATTATCCATCCAGCATGCAATGCGCATGTGCCATATTGTCACATGTGGCCTGACCCGCCCTACAACATTTTTCCACTTTATTTCATAAACGGTGCGATTTTCGAAATAAAAAAGTTATTGAACACAAAATGTGTATTTTGAGTTTCTCTACAACTTGTCCCTGAAACATTTTTCATTCTAAGAAGAAATGAGAGATATATGATCAAAAATGTATATTGGTCTGTACGTAAAGTATCCTTTATTCTTGTCCGATTTTAATGAAACTTGGATATTCTCGACAGATTTTCGATAAACAATGAAATATCAAATTTCATGAAAATTCACCCAGTGGGAGCCGAATTGTTGCATGCGGAAGGATGGACGGACGGGCGGACATGACGAAGCTAACAGTCGCTTTTCGAAATGTTGCGAACACGCCTAAAACGATGAGCATGGCCTCCTGCTGATATTTGACAAGCCAGCCTTTTCCTCTGGGGTGAAGTACTGGTGTGCCATTTGGACGACTGACGGTTCGTCTCACAGGATCGTATACAAAGATCCAAGATTCGTCCCCAAGAACTTTTTTCGATAGGCGGTTTGTTTCTTGCGTTGACGGTTCAAAGGGTTCAGCAGTACTGCCACTCCGCCGACAGTGGCACATTAGAATTACTGAACCAATTCTAACTTCTTCCCAAGGCAGCGCACAATCTACCCCTCAAACTCCAACCCCCTCGCTTTGACAGGAAATGCGGTTTTCTAGATCAGGGTAAATTTCAGAAATTTTTTGATCCTCCTATATACAGTTACCGCTTTGCTTTACGCATGTCGCAAGCCTCTTTACTTGAAAAGCAATAAGTATGTCTCGAAAGGCCATTAAGTACGATTCACGGGCCATATGTTGTACATGTGGTGCTTGAAGATGCTTCTGTCTTATAAAGAACTCGTCGAATTACTTGGTTTCCTGACTTTGCCCGGCCTTGATTACAAAAGTAACACTAAGTTTCGTGGAATGCATCTGTTTTTGGTTTCACGTGGGTCCGTAAGCTAGTACCTCAGAACAACTCTTTCTGTCCGACCCAAATGAGTAGGTAACTCCCATCTTTTCACCTAAGGAAGGAAACAGATCCAGTTTCCGGAACTTCTTTTTTCATACAAGCACATGGAGACGATGAAAAAAACCAAGCCAATTTACACATCAACAGTCGAACTCGGTTATAACGTCATCGAAAGGAACCGTATAAATTGTGTCGTTATAAACGAGCGTCGCTCTAAGTGAGGTGTATGGTAAAAATTAAGGAAAAATATTTAAAGGCATACTACAGGCCTGCAGGCATATTACTTCATGCTAACGCTACAATCTAATTCAAATTTAAATTACAATTACAATTTATAAACAATAAAAATTACACTTCTATAACTGTAAATTTCAATAGAGGTTTACATTAAAAATACATTAACATACGCTTAAAACTTAGGAAGAACAAAACTCATCGTGAGAACTGGGGCGTTCACTATCACTTCTCTGTTGCTTAAACAAATAACGCAGTGCGTTACTGACGTCGTTTCGTTCAGGTTTCAGAAATCGCTTTATTCTCGGTCCGTTCTGTTCCAACGCACTAATTTTGGCTCTCTTTTCCCAATAAGTTTAGATCGTACAATTTACAAGACCAAATTCTGAACACAAGTAAGCTTTCTTTTTTTCCATTTTCTGTGTGTCTCATCACTTTAACTTTTCCTTCGACGTTCAAAACCATACTTTTATTCGAGTCTGTATGTATGTTATAACGTCACCAGTCTCCTGTTAACGGCAAAAGTTGAAACGTAGAGGGAAACTTCATGCACAGAGTGAATTACCGTTACTATTGTGATTTTCCAGAACTGGAATTTATGTAGCTACCTCATAGAGTAAAGAGCTTGTTTCTCAAGGACGAGGAGAGGGGTTATTCTCAAAACAGCCTACTTCTTGGAAACTTATATTGGGACGGACGACTGGCAATGCAGAAAAACAGGCGCCTTAAGGTTACAGACAAACTGTCGCACAAACAGAGGTCGTTATAACCGAGTTCAACTGTATGTACTTATTTGTATTTCTACACACACAGCTGTACCACCATGTAGTTGTGTCAGAGGGGGCACAATACGGTGCTACGGCAAGATGTGAAGAAAAAAAAATTGTTCTTGCGTCATTTCATCTGCATGGAATCTCACATGAAGTCCATCAGAACTGAACTCGAAACCCCACGGCGAGAAATCAGCGTCTAATTGCCTCAGCAGTGTCATCGACTACGCAGTCGTAGTATCGTTGTTTAGCATATCGACAAAAGGCTATACTACAGCACATTATTCTCCATACGAACGATGTGACGATGCATGATTCTTCTCTTTCCTCTGTGATAAGAGAGCGCGGAAAAGTGTACCCTTCTAAACATGACGTCATGAGGAAATGGAACTGCAACTAACAACAGCGTTGTTCCGTCCTAGATAATTCAGCGTCGACAATGGATACATAAAACTTCATACTGATAATGAATTCAATTCCAATGTAACTCCATGCAGCACAGCCCACAAAGTCATGTTCGGTCGGTCAGCTGGTCTAGAAGGCCCCACCACATATGGCACACGAAATCCCAATCTATCTCCAGAATAAAAGAAGTGATACACAGAACTTCAAATAGACCAATCATGATGCACAGGGCAGAATGCTGGACACTGTCCCAAAAGGACGAAAAAATCTGGATGTGATTCAGAAGAAAGTATCCACTGAGCTAGATCTATGGCCCAGTATGGGACTTAGGCATTTGGAGAAACAGATATAACTTTGAATTATATAAACTGCATAAACAGCCTAAACTGATACCGGCCGTAAAAATTAGCGGAATACGCTGGGACGGTCATGTGCAACGTACAGAAGAGAAACAGATGGACAACAGACTCCTTACGCAAAAATCAGTGTAAAATGAAAAGGAGGAAGATCAAAATCAAGATGTCTGAATGAAGTTAACGGAGACGCAAGGAAACTGGGGATAAGAATGTGGTGAAAAAGAGCTTTAGTTAGAGAAGGGTGGAGAAAACTCTTACTGGAAGTCGAGGCATTTCATGTGTCATACAGCTGCTGCTGATGAGTAACCCGAACGTTTCATTATTGGTTCACAAGTGCTAACCTCTCGTCCCTTTTAGGGGTCAAATTAATCCAGTCCACATTCCCACACATTATTCGTTGAAAATCCATTTTAATATACTCGCCTTAACTATGCCAGGTCTTCCAAAAGGCCTCTTAACCTCCTGTTTTACAATCAAAATTTTGTATGCAGTTCTCATTGTTCCCACGCATACCACATTCCCCGCCAGTCTCACCTTAATTTGTTTTACCATCCTAACAGTATCCGCAAGACAGCCAAAACCATTAAGCTGCTCATTCGCCATTCTCGTTTTCCTGTCTTTTACGTCCAAATATTCTCCTCGGCATCCTGCTCTCGAACGCCCTCAGTTGAATTGTCTTCGGGTCTAATTACGGTTTCTTGATTGCTGTATCCTGCAGTATAATCAAATGATAAACGAAAGGTCACTATTAACAATCTATTTTTTTTTGTGTTAACATCGTGTAACTTTGTACCTGGATACCAACAACAGGGTAGCTACATCGAAGTTCGGGGAAGGAGATTATTCCATATGACGATAATACCCTGAAGAGAGGACAGCAGATTTCTTCGAAGCGTCGGTCGCTAGCTTCAGAAGGCAAAAACAGGTTCGTCCTAAAGTCGGTAACCTGTCAAACTACACGGTCTCATAACCCACATTACCATCGTGAAAACCTCACATCTCATCAAAAAGTCATAACGAATATAAGGACCCATACTCTATGGGAGAGGGTGTAGCTCCGTGAGCATAGTACCGCGTAATGAGACTACTAGTTGGAAGACCGAGGATTCGTAGCTCAATTACATGCAAGGGCAGAGATTTCTCTCTTGTGCACAGCATTCAAACCGGCTCTCTGGCCCATCCAGCCTGCTTTCCAATAAAGGATGATATTCCATCGGGAATGAAGTGTATGGGGCGTCATCCACACCCTTTTCCTGCAGCTAATGTCGAGAATAAGAAATTCTGGAGTCATACCTTCACTTCCCCACACATCTTTATGGTGTGGTACTTAATTTAAGTGCAGAGACACGTTTTTGTCGAGTGTGACCTTACCTGACTAAGAGGCCTGATGCGGTCATGGATACTCTTCTCAGCCTGCAGGGCCGATGGCGGGGGATGATCTGGTGTTGGAGGTTGTTGATAATGAGTCGGACTTAATGGCAGCACTTGGACCCTCATCGTATTGCCGTTAGTGGGTGTTGTGGGATGTCTCCTACTACCATTCGGTTCATCCAGCAGGGATTCTTGGGAAGACTTAAGCGTTATGTAAGCGCTCGAAACAAACGTAGGATTATCTTCTTCCGGGACACTTCCTGACGTACCGACCGCAACAGGCGCTGATGGGGAGACTGCCTTCCCAGTCTCTGACGTCACCGCCCGATGTTGTGTAGGCTCAAAGTTTTCATACGCCCTGTCGTTATGAGGATGCCGTCGCAGTTTCCTTCTAGGATTTTGAGTCTTAATTGGGAAATTTTCATACATCGATGTAATGGCCACGGGCTGCTCTTTGACTAGATGCTTCCTACCAACACTATCATCAATGTCCTCGCTACGTCCCCTAAGCGTATGGAACCCTTCAAATATCTGCTGATGTTGCTGATCAAGACGAATACTATCACGTAATTTCATGTGTACATACTGGTCAACACTACGACCCTGGTGCCGTAGTAGAGCGTCGCGACGCCCGCCACCCAACGTCTGCGTACCCAAGCACTGCAGATCGTCCAGGTCTCCATGACTGCGGACGCCACTACGGGCGAGGAACAGGTACTCGTAAGCACCTACACCACTGCCACAAACGGCGCCACTGTCGGCTGACATTGTCATAGTTGGTTGAAGGTGGGTGGGTGAGACGGAAAGATTACGGCGAGGCGGTTTCTTTGGTGGCGTCGGCTGAAAGAAACAATAGCGTGCTAGGTTAGTCTACCCTTCTCTGCAGTGCTGGCGAATAACATGTCTCCTTACGAGAGTGTGCGAAAAACGTAAATTTAACATCTACTAGGGGTTTTAAGGACAAAGGAGGCACGAAGATCTCACAGTGGAGCCTGAATATAGTATGGGATTTAAGTATATTCAACAGCGCGCTTAAATTAGTGACTGAATGACAGAAATTCATCGTCGACACTTTACAGTAAGTACTAACGAAAATTCAACAAAGAAAAAACCCGATGAACGCATTAGATGTGGCAAATTAAAAAAAAAAAAACGCAAAAGCTAACAAACTGATTTCATTGTTTTTAACAAAATTCACACTTTTAAAAGTAGCTAACATTCCTACCTCGTTGAATTTAAACATATTTTGTGACGATCTGTAACAGTGGAATCATAAATACGCTTACACAACCTACGATAATCGGATTCTTTACTCAATTCAGAGCACACAATTACGTTGTGCGGTGACATCAAGTCAGTGACTGATAACGGTCTAAACACACAACCACCTGCAACGTATATTACTTGTGCGGTGTCATCGCACAGTTTGCGACATGTTTCGACACCTACAGTGTGGTGTTCACGGCTCACTTACATTTGGAAATAAGGCCATATCCGTTATAATTGCACAATACCTACGCCTTATTACTAAAAGATTTCCACCGTACTCATGTTATTTACATCTATTAAAAATCACTGTTCGACAGCAACACCGAACTACAATAAAATTTTCGTGTTTACAGACGAAACATCGTAGCACGATATGAAGGTTTCAATGTTAAAGTGTAATATGTGTAGAAGAAGTGGTCGTGGCCTGCCTTGAAATACTATCGCAACACGGTCTTTAAAAAACTGAGATTTCAGTCCAGGACGTCCGCAACACAAAGCAGGGTGCCGCCAAATCTACCGAGACATAGGAATATCCACGGCGACATGTTTCAGCTCACTTGCATCTTCATCAGCACCACTGTGAGAACCTCAAATCTCGCACAGGGCTTCTCCACCTCACAGACGACTAACAAATGCTCTTTGCAGTAATAAGCGCTATCTACAGTGAGAATCATGTCGAACACATAAAACACTTAATGGAGAAAATGCAGGGTTATGTTCAAACAAGCAGCGCGTGCAGTGACCACTGCGCTTTAAAATGTTAAAAGACATTTGTCAAATAGATGTTCTGATTCACTGCTAAGCGCACTAAAATAAAACAAGATTAATATATAAGAATGCAATTTATGACTGTCGATTCACCAGCACTTTAACACGTTCGTAAGCACCTGAGAAGCAGCCTCGACAGAATCAACAAACTTTCTGCTCACTGGAAAAACTGCAAAATTGATAAGATTGTGTTCGCTCATTAGAGACTACGTACTAACTGAACAAATGTCAAACTGAATCGGGCACAACGACGTAAGCCCCTTTGCCTCACACGCCGCGGTTACCTACGCCAGCATTTAAAGGTCATTTGTTGCCTTCCCTCACTGTCACCACGCAACATACGGGTCGCGGCGAGGTAAAAAAAAATCACTACCCCGAGGGACAGGAAAAAAACTGAAAGGTCAGGCACTGGTTGAAGTACACTTATATGGCCCAAATATCGCCCCTATTTAACCATATGAAACATCCTATTCACCTAATTAATACTAGAAAGGTCCACTTCCCACCTCTTAAAAACACAATTCACTTCACTTACAAATAACAATTAATACTGTTTAAGGAAAATGTCGCTGTATGATGAATCATATGAAACACACACACACACACACACACACACACACAATGCTGGCAAAGTACAATGCTCTTAAACGTTCAAGAGGTGGTACAGAATTACCATTGTGCTTTAAAGTGATGACTACAGTATATACGTGTACGTAGGTCATTCCAAAAGTTCTGCACACTGTGCTTGCGCGGCCAGTAGGAAGATGCAATCGTTCTGATTTTCGCGACAGTTGTGAGCCTGACTTCAATAAAGAACACTGTGTGCATATTGGCAGGTTATGTGGTCCCTGTTCTGCAAAACGGAACCTTGAAAATGAAGAGGAAACTGACGAGTCAGATCTCGCGCAGTGACCAGCGATCATACATTAAAACTGAAACTTTGCGATTTAAAAACCCAATCAAAATTCATAATGATTTACACGAAGTTTGCGGGGATAGTGTAGTGAATCGCAGCATGGTGTCACGGTAGGAATCTCGTTTCCGTGAAGGTCGGGTAAGCATCCAAGATGACCCAAGAAGCGGGCGGCCAGTAACAGCAACGGACGACACATCTAGGATTATGGGCAGCACCCTGTTGGAAGAAGACTGACGCAAATCAGAAAGCAACTCACAAGAGGGTCGCAGAAGAACTGCTGCGGCGCTACGAGGCAGAAAGTGAGCAGTTTTTGAACAGAATTGTTGCCATAGATGAAACATGGATACGAGATTTCAACCACAACTGAAATCTCATTCCTCTCAGTGGAAGCATGCAACTTCTCCTCGCCCGAAAAAATGTCACCGCCAACAATCGAAAGTTAAGCCCATGAGGATTATGGCTTATGACAAGAATGGAGTGATAGCAACAGACAGAATGCCTCGGGTGTTCAATGCAATAGCGGCATACTACAAAAAGTTTCTGCAAGATGTTTTGCGTACAAAGATTCGCCAAAAAAAAAGTCCGCCATGTTCGCAGCCGGTGTCCTCATTTTGCACGATAACGCGCGGCCTCGTGTCACAAGTGCAGTATCGGAAATTTTGGAAAAGTAAGAATGGCAAGTGCTTCCCCACCCGCTGTACAGTCCTGACATGAGCCCATCAGACTTTGACTTGATCCCAAAATTGAAGAAACCACTCACTGGGATACGCTTCAGAAGCAATGAGGAGGTGTCTAATGACGTGACCGGAGTAATAAGACACATCAAAAACGAAGGCGTCCTGACAGGAATACAAAACTTGCCCAAACGTTGGACCGCTGTGATAAAGCACAATGGAGATTACATGGAAGGTCTGTAAATGTGTTTTGTAAAATACATTCATTTTTAAAGAGAAAACGTACAGTGTGCAGAACTTTTGAAATGACCCACGTATATTGACGTACCTGCATTTATCTCCCATATATGATCCGTCAATTTTCAACCTGGATTCTCGTGTGTCGTTTCAAAATGGCAAAACAAGCATACTCTTGAAGAATGCATCAAGCAAAATAACTTCACCTAATTTCTGGATGAAATGAAATTTCCACCCCAATATGTGAACAGGAACACTTGGGACACTCACCCTGGAGAGAGGGGAAGGGGTACCGTATACGAACGTTTCTAGACAGGCCAACATGCCCCTTACACGTTACCTTCTTCCCTGTACTTATTCAGAGAGCAACATAATTTTTGATTTTGTTTCTTCCCCCCCACCCTCCCATGATAAATGGGTCCCTGTCACCAAGGAACGGCCTCCAATATGGAGGGTAGCTGTGAATATATTGAATAAGCAGTCGCGGACAGCCGATATGGAGTGGTACTCCAGTTTGGGGATTGGGCGAGGAGCTGACAACTTCTCACCGTCAAACTGGCCTTGCTTGGAAAAGGATACGTGTGCCTCGGACCCGTACTCATCCTTTGGTACGAACTAAGCAATGTAAAAGGGACATGAGATTTGGTACAAGGAATGTAAGGAGCCTGTATATGCAAGGTTCAATTACAACAGTAGCCAGGGAATTAGCAGGGAATAAACTAGATTTAGTGGGTGTACAGAAGGTTAGATGGGACAAAGGGGGCACTGTAAGAGAAGGGGACTGTATTGTTTTCTATGGGAAACCATCAACTGGGAACAGGAGGTTTTGTACACAACAGAATAGTATCAGCAGTTAAGGGAATAGATTTTATTACTGATAGGATGTCATATATAGCTCTAAGAGGTCACTGGTGTAATATAATAGGTTTGAATGCGCATGCACAAACTGAGGAGAAAAGTGATGATTCAAAAGAGGAGGAATCGAAGCAGGTTTTCGATCCATTTTCGAAGTACCATATCAAAATTCTGTTAGGATATTTTAATGCAAAATTCGGGAGAAAGGGTATTTTCAAACGACAAAGCAAATGAGAGTCAACATCAGGATAGTAATGATAACGGTGTTAGAAAAGGAAACTTGGCCATGTAAAGAAATCTAGTTGTTAAGAGCACGATGTTCACCAACCGAAATAGACCTGGACCTTTCCTGATGGGAAGGCTCAAAACCAGATCGATCACATATCGATAAACAGGACATGGCATTCGAGTACACTCGATGTACGATCTTTCAGGGGAGCTGATGGTGATACTGATCACTGTCTGGTGGTTGCAAAAGTTAGGGAAAGGTTGGCAGTAAGTAAACAAGCAGCATGGAAGTTTGATGTTGAGAGACCATCTCAGGAAGCTAAGTGAGCTGCAGGTTAGGAAACAGTATCAGATTAAGTTTGCAGCTTTGGTGATCTTAAATGATAGCGAGCACGTAAATAGGACTTCGGAAAACATTAAGCAGCATATCAAAACTTCAACTAAAGACAGCCGTGATCTGTATGAATTGAAGCAGCACAAGCCATGGTTTGATGAAGAACGTTTACGATTTTTAGATCAAAGGAAGCAGGTAAAATGCAGTGGATACAGGATCCAAACCAAAGCGAATTATATAGTGTAAACAATAGAATATGTGAAGCTAGTAGAGATTTCAGGAACAAAAAAGAAGGAACATCCTAAAGCTAAAATTCATTAACTTGAAACTAACAGTAAGATTAAAAATATTAGGGGCTAGTATAGGGGTTCAGTGACTTTAAGAAGGGATACCAGCCTCGAACTAATATGGTAAAGGGTGAGATGGGTGATTTGGTTACAGACTCGCACAATATTTGGGCTAGGCGGATGAACCATTTCTTTCAGCTATTAAATATGCATGGGGTTAATGATGTTAGGCAGACAGAATTACACACAGCAGAACCACTAGTGCCCGAGCCCAGTGTCTTTGATGTTGAGAAGGCTGTTGGCAAGCTAAAAAAAGACGCAGTCACCAGGTACTGATCAAATTCCAGCAGAACTAATTAAAGCAGGGGGTAGAACAATTCATTCTGAGATCCATAAAATTATTAATTCCATTTTGAAACAGGAGGAATTGCCTGAGGAGTGGAAGAAGTCGATAAGTGTACCTACTTATAAGGGCGATAAAACACATTTTAGTAATGATACAGGCATATCACTTTTGTCAACGACACACAAAATTTTATCCAACAACGTGCTGTCAAGGTTAACTCCATACACAGAGGAAACAATTGGGGCTCATCAATGTGGATTTCGACGCAACAGGTCAACTACTGATCACATATTCTGCATTCGTCAAATACTTGAGGAAAAAAAAATGGGAAGACAATGACGCATTTCTTCAGCTATTTATAGACTTCCAGAAAGCGTATGATTCAGTCAGGAGGGAGGTCTTGTATAATCATTTCAATGAGTTCGGTATCCCCAGTAAACTGGTAAGGCTAATACAAATGTGAATGAAACCCATACCAGAGACCGGGTAGGCAAACATGTGTTGGACACGTTTGCTGCTAAGAATGGTTTGAAACAAGGAGATGTTTTATCGCCATTGTTTTTCAATTCTGTTGTAAAGTATGCCATTAGGAGGGTTCACGTAAACCAGGATGGTTTGAAATTAGATGGTGCACATCAGCTTGTGGTTTATGCTGACGATATTTATATTTTGGGCGGCAGCGTACATACTATGAAGGAAAACACAGAAACTTTAGTAGCTGCTAGTAAGGAGATTGGACTAGAAGTAAATGATGATAAAACTAAGTGCACGGTCATGTCTCGAGATCGGAACAAGGACAAAATCACATTATAAAGAATGATAATAGTTCTTTTGAATAGGTGTGACAGTTCAAATATTGGGGAACGACCTTAACGTATCAAAATTCTATTCATGAAGATATAGAGAGCAGATTGAAGTCAGGGAATGCTTGTTATCATTCGGTGCAGAATCTTTTGCCTTCCAGTCTGCTATTTAAAAATAAAAAGATTACGATATACAGAACTATAATCTTGCCTATTGTTTTGTATGGGTGTGAAACTTGGTCGCTTATATTGAGGAACGTAGGTTGAGGGTGTCTGAGAACAGGGTGCTGAGGAGAATACTTGGGCTTAAGAGGGATGAGGTAACAGGGGGGGGGGGGGGGGTGAG
>Ga0123355_10002323_pt1 | contig 26862 bp, 21 predicted proteins | sample TergutEmb28metaG_3_FD_89872 | JGI IMG/M metagenome (GOLD analysis project Ga0123355, IMG submission 89872) | Embiratermes neotenicus P1 segment gut microbial communities from Petit-Saut dam, French Guiana - Emb289 P1 | ecosystem: Host-associated > Arthropoda: Insects > Digestive system > Gut ... | reverse complement strand
GTAGTAAAGCTCCATGGGGTCTTCTCGTCCTGGCATGATCAGACGGCATCTTTACCGCCAATGCACGTTCACCGAGGCCTTCGCCGAGACAGTGCCCACATGATTACTCCATTCGTGCGGGTCAGAACTTACCTGACAAGGAATTTCGCTACCTTAGGACGATCATAGTTATCGCCGCCGTTCACTGGGGCTTCAGTTCAAGCCGTGAAGCTCTCCCCTTAACCTTCCAGCACCGGGCAGGAGTCAGCCCCTATACATCCACTTTCGTGTTAGCAGAGACCTGTGTTTTTGATAAACAGTTCCGTGGGCTCTTTAGCTGCGGCCCCATCATCAAAGTGATAATTTGGTCGCTAAGTTAAAGAACATGAAAAATTATTGTTCTGTCTCAACAAAGAAACTTGATTAATCTTCAAAAGATACAAATGTTTTTTAACCTAGTTCTTCACTGAGTTAACTTAGCAATTACCATCTTGATGATGGGGCAGTCCTTATTCCGAAGTTACGGACGCTATTTTGCCGAGTTCCTTAGCGAAGGTTCTCTCGTAAGCCTGAGTCTACTCGACTCGAGCACCTGTGTTGGTTTGCGGTACGGTCGACTACAACCTAACTTATACCTGATTTTCTAGCCAGCGCCTTTTCCAGAATCGTCACTCCGAAGAGTAACTTTCACTCACCTCGGGTTCCCCCAAGGCTTGGACGGATACATACCATGAATCCGCTCCGAATATCTCGCCGTGAACAGTATAAAAATTGTAATCGGTTCAGGAATATTAACCTGATGTCCATCGCCTACGCTGCTACGCCTCGGCTTAGGCCCGACTAACCCAGGAATGATTACCATAGTCCTGGAAACCTTGCTCTTACGGCCGACAGGATTCTCACCTGTCTTATGGTTACTAATTCCAGCATTCTCACTTCCTACCGCTCCACCAGACTTTCCAATCTGACTTCACTGCAATAGGAACGCTCCTCTACCACTTTAGACGCGACGAATCGCGAATAAAATCCATGTCTTCGGTATAACACTTAGCCCCGTTACATTTTCCACGCAAGATCTCTTGACTAGTGAGCTGTTACGCACTCTTTAAATGAATGGCTGCTTCTAAGCCAACATCCTAGCTGTTTAAGAAATCTCACCTTGTTTCCCACTTAGTGTTAATTTAGGGACCTTAGACGATGGTCTGGGCTGTTTCCCTTTTGAGCGACGAGCTTAGCCCCGCCGTTCTGACTGCTGCGATTCCACATATGGTATTCGTAGTTTGTTAAGGGTGGGTAGGTTTGCACCCCCCAGTCCTTTACAGAGCTCTACCCCCATATGCTACCACGCAACGCTAGCCCTAAAGCTATTTCGAGGAGAACCAGCTATCTCCGAGTTCGATTGGCATTTCACCGCTAACCACAAGTCATCCAAACACTTTACTGCGTGTCCTGGTTCGGTCCTTCACTACCTATTACAGTAGCTTCAACCTGCTCATGGTTAGGTCACCCGGTTTCGGGTCTAATCCCTAAGACTAATTCGCCCTATTCAGGCTCGCTTTCACTGTGGCTCCATCAATTGATTTAACCTTGCCTTAGAAATTAACTCGCTGGATCGTTCTACAAAAAGCACGCCGTCACGGGACAAGCCCGCTCCGACACCTTGTAGGCACAGAGTTTCAGGATCTATTTCACTCCCCTCCCGGGGTTCTTTTCACCTTTCCCTCGCGGTACTAGTTCGCTATCGATCGTATATTATATTTAGCCTTGGCAGGTGGTCCTGCCGGATTCAAACAGGGTTTCTCGTGCCCCGTCCTACTTGTGAAAACACATATAATGCCTAAGATGTTTTCGCATACGCGACTTTCACGCTCTTTGGTTAGTCATTCAAACTATTCCGCTAACATCTTAAGTTGTGTCATTATCCGCTCAGTTAACGCTGTCGGTTTTTATGCTAAACGTTGGATAAATCCAGCGCTCAACATAAAAATTGTGTAAACACGCAACCCCCTATCAATATAGGTCGTTAAACCACTAAATTGAAAAGGTTTGGGCTGTTCCAATTTCGCTCGCCACTACTTTCGGAATCATTGTTTATTCTCTTTTCCTTGCCCTACTTAGATGATTCAGTTCAGGCAGTTCCCATCTACATTTCCTATGTGTTCAGAAATGAGTAATCCAACATGACTTGGATTAGGTTTCCCCATTCGGAAATCTCCGGATCAAAACTTGCTTGCAGTTCCCCGAAGCTTATCGCAGCATTCTACGTCCTTCATCGGTAATATACGTCTAGGCATCCACTATCTGTGCCCTTTTGTACCTTTTTATGCATTGACTTAGCTAGTAATTGATGCACCAACGCTGGTGAAAACCTATTTTGAGAAGTGGTTTTCGGCGATGATAAAATTACTTGCTTACCGTCAATCTTAAAAATGACAGATTTTGAAAATAATTCTGCGAATTTAATTCGTCGTCGTCTCGGAATAAAGAACAAGCTCTTTCTTCTCTCAACTCCTAGAATTATATGCAGTATTCAAAATCTTCTTAAATTTCTTTCGTTGTCTACAAATTGTTAAATTCCTAGCCTCCATTTGGATTTGAAAGCACATTGGTGCGGTGGCACAATATGTGGCTTCAAAACGAACCAAAATCGTTTGGCGCTCGCTACGCCTGGTGTTTTGTCACACTCTATATCAGAGGTTGTTTAGAACAACTTGATGAACTAACGGATATTCTACACCACGCAAAGATTTTTTGCAAGGGTTTTTTCGTAAAAATATAAAAATGGTGGAGCGTCAGGGACTCGAACCCTGGACCCCCTGCTTGCAAAGCAGGTGCTCTAGCCAACTGAGCTAACGCCCCACGATGGTGGAGTGCGCTAGATCAAGACCTAGCTCACCCCATAATTGTGGTGATATGTACTGTTCGTACTCTGAATGGTGGGCGATGAGGGACTCGAACCTCCGACCTCGTCATTATCAGTGACGCGCTCTAACCAGCTGAGCTAATCGCCCATGAATTAGAGAACGACCAATACTTATCTTGAAAATTATGGAACTTTTAAGGGACGGAGGTGCGAATTATACGCAACAAAGCAGACTATAGTCGAACTCCAGTTATCATATTTTAGCGTAGATTATTGTGAGTGACAAGTGTATAATGCGACTTATGGAATATAGCTTTAGTGCTGGATGGTTTATCGTGGGATTACTCGTAATCGCCGCTGGTGCGTGTATGGTGAAATTCTTCCAGCAAGTAACACACAATGTCATAGGTAAAGGTATCGAGTATTACGATAAAGTCAAGTTGGCAGGAGTGATCACTTGTGGAGCGGGGATCTTTATCGCATTGAATTTACATATGTTCATACTTGGGTTTATCGCACGGCTGATTTTTGGTGGTGTAGCAGGAACTTAGTCAGGAAGTTTAGCAGCACCGCGATCACCGTGTTTTTTCAGGGGCGTGGCGAGGTGCTGCATAGCACGGAATATTTGAATCTGCATTTCGGCGAGGTTGGGGTTTTTAATTTCGACACCAAAAACTTCATGGTCGCCATATGAATAGAGTGCGACTATGTCGTTATAGATGAGAGTTTCAAAGTTTATAGTAAGTACTTCTGGGGAGATATAGCGGACATCCCAGAGGTCTGTGACTATTTTAGATACTTCTGTAAAATCCTGAAACTCTGTACGATTGGTGAGCTGGTGGATGACAGTGCCACGCTCAGCCCAGATCTCGCGGAAGCGCTCGGTAGTCTCTCGCCTCGTAAATGCCTCCATACTAGAATTGATTTCGTAAATATAGAGATCTGATTTTGCTTTGAGCGAGTTGAAAGTGATCTGCTCGAGACCACGGCGACCAGTGAAATAATTGACTTGAGATTTATAGCCCGAACTGATTGTCATACCCTCAAGAGCACCGACGAGAGACGGGAGGTGTTCGCCGAGTTTTTTGACGTTTTCCGCCCTGCTCTGCCAATATCTCTCAAGGTGATCTGGGCTAGCGGAGGCAAAATTATGGCCATTGTCGCTGGCGACTCTAGTGACGAGGCCTTTTTCCTCGAGACGAGCAATGGCGTTATAGATAGGAGTTCGACCGAGTTTCAGTGACCTCGCAATTTGTACCACTGAAAGCTCATGTGACTCCCGTAGGAGAAAAAGATAGACTTTTGATTCGTTTTCACTCAATCCATAACGCTTGAGTTGAGTAGATAGCTGACGCACATCTGTCATATTTGTTTCCTATTTATGAAACACATCTCTACGTACAGATTATATACGTGTTTTTTATAAAAAACAACAGTTAGACGGATCATGGCTAACTTGCTATAATGCGCGTAACGTTGTGCAATATAAAGCGCTACGAGTTCCTGAAAAATTTGTGAGAGGTGGTAATAATTGATGGTAATTCAGAAAAAGTATGAAGTTAAAGAGTCTGACCAGGCTCTAGTGGAGGCACTGTGGGAAGACGTGCAGGAAAATGCGAAGATACTCGGAATACAGGGCTATTCATGGACAGCTGTAGAAACGAACAAGGGCGAAGGAGAGGCTAGGTACAGTATTGTATTTGAAGTAACTTACCGCGTAGTCAGTAAAGAAAGTGCTCGGTCGCATATTAGTTCGACTAGTTCGATCAATAATTGCCAGGATTATCGTGCCAAAAAACCCGCTCAAGTATACCCTGGTCATGATGGACGCATCCAGATTTTCGTGAGTTGCGAGGAAAAAAGAGATCAAGAAAAGATGCGGGCGTTTTTAGACCTATGTTTCGCGTCATACTACCGAAGGATTTTGAAGTTCTACCCAGAATACAGGACGCATTACGTAGATGCACCAACAAAAGGAGGAGCGTTTCGATGAATTATCAGATCACGAGAGGATGTCGCACGAAGTTCCGCGGGGCGGAGGAGGATTGGGCGTCGACTAAGGAGTTTTTCGAGGCGTGGCACGCAGAACATGACTGGCTGAAGTGTTTCGTGTTAGTACGCGACGTGAATTACACTGTGGATGAAAAAGTTGACGATGTATGGCAGGCGCATTATGAAGTGTCAACTTACTTCGGCGCTACGATTGCGATGGGTGGTGGTTCGTTTAGGCGCGAAAATCCTGACCCATGGATGAATTACGAATGTATGGTGGCCGATATAGTATTACCGTACGGCTGGCTCAATCCTGAGTCAGAGGAAATAGAGCATGGATATATTCAGGTAAGGCTGGCGACTGCCCTCGATAAAGATACGGATATGAGTGCAGCAATGGCAAATCTGGTGCAGATGGCGCGTAATCTAGTTGACAGATATTGCACTATGATCGAAGCCGAATACAAAGGCAGCCACACTACCCTGCCTGCTCGAAATGACGAAGCTTCGTTCTCGGTAAACATGACGATCATATCATCTCTCACAGATGAAATTGCTCTGGCTTGATAGCTTTGAGTAGTAAAAACACCCCCGCTGGTTAAGGCGGGGGTTTGTTTTTGGCGAAGGTAGTAGTGTAAGGATTGCCGCTAGAGACATCCCGCGTATCGGGTAGCTTCCTCTGTAAGGTTGACCCAATTGGGCTTCCAGAGTTTTATGAGCCCATATTCGCGAAATGCTGTTATAAACTGCTCTTCGAGCGCCTCGTCTCCGTGGTGGAATCGCCTAAGATAAGCGAGCCCCAACTCAAACGCGGTGGCGAGATCATACTCGGCACTGCCCCACTCACACACCACGATGATGGACTGCGCGTCGCTGATGCGATACAGGAACCCTTTGTGTGACACATGGTCCACCCAGCCGCCACCGGACTTCCTGGCGATCTCTTGGCACTTTTTAATAATTGGACTCTCGGAGTTGACGTCAGGATCGGGGTATCTGGGCTTTTCTATTGGATTTGCCGTGAGTTGAACATACTCGTCGAATAGTACATCGTTAATGATCAGCTTGCGACTTGGCAGCTCTCTGTTTAGAAGACTGAGTAGCGTGTATTGGTCGAGAGCGCTAGCAATAGACTCCGCCTCTCCGCCTCTACTGGGCACGTCCCACTGACTGAAAGCAGGACTACAATCCAGGCCTAGCTGTAAAGTAGTTTCGCCGTACGGTATAGCAGGATTTAGGTCGCCCGTGGAGATGACTGAAAAGATTACATGACCGTAGCCAATAAGTGGCTTTCCGGGTTCGCTATTCAGACAACGGCCGTCCGCTTCCACTAGCCTAGTGCGCGTTTTCCTGATGTTTTCTGTATAGTCTGTGAGCGCATCCTTAATGTCGTTGAAGTTCAATGACTTCACCTTCCCTTCTTGTTTTTATAAAGTGCTAGTCGCTAGAAACCAAAAAGGAGACTTGTCGCCTCCTTTCTCGGTGTTTTAACAACTCAGTTGTGCAATTATTTAATTCTGCCAGTCGTAATGTGTTAGCTTAAGTCTTCTCTGCCGAAGCAGAGGGTGTTAGTAAGTAAGCTTTTCCTACTAACAAGACCGACCTAGATACAGATATGATTTCTCATCCCTGCTCATCTATCTCCCTAGAAAGGAGGTAATCCATCGACACCTTCCGGTACCGATGCCTTGTTACGACTTAACCCCAATCATCTCCCCCACCTTAGGCCGCCGAAACGGACTTCGGGTGTTGGTGACTCTCATGGTTTGACGGGCGGTGTGTACAAGACCCGGGAACGTATTCACCGCAACATGCTGATCTGCGATTACTAGCGATTCCGACTTCATGGAGGCGAGTTTCAGCCTCCAATCCGAACTGGGACAAGCTTTGGTGCGATTTGCTTCACCTCGCGGCTTCGCTTCGCATTGTACTTGCCATTGTATCACGTTTCTAGCCCAGGACGTAAGGGAAATACTGACCTGACATCGTCCCCTCCTTCCTCCCCGTTACCGGGGCAGTTTGAACAGAAAAATACAACTGTTCACAAGGGTTGCGCTCGTTGATGGACTTAACCAAACATCTCACGACACGAGCTGACGACGGCCATGCATCACCTGTCTTAGGGTTCCAAAAAGGCACAAACTACTTTCGTAGTCCTTCCCTAGATGTCAAGCCCTGGTAAGGTTTATCGTTTACCATCGAATTAAAGAACATGATCCACCGCTTGTGCGGGTCCCCGTCAATTCCTTTATGTTTTAATCTTGCGATCGTACTACACAGGCGGAACACTTAACGCGTTAGCTTCGCTACTGAAGGGGTCGATACCTCCAACAGCTAGTGTTCATCGTTTACAGCGTGGACTACCGGGGTATCTAATCCCGTTTGCTCCCCACGCTTTCGTGCCTTAGTGTCAGAAACAGCCCAGTAACCTGCCTACGCCATTGGTGTTCCTTCTAATATCTACGGATTTCACTCCTACACTAGAAATTCCAGTTACCTCTGCTGTTCTCGAGCGTTTCAGTTCGAGTAATAGTCTGAATGGTTGAGCCACCAGATTTCACCACTCGCTTAAAACGCCACCTACGCAACTCTTTACGCCCAGTCACTCCGGATAATGCTCGGATCCTACGTATGACCGCGGCTGCTGGCACGTAGTTAGCCGATCCTTATTCATAAGTTACCGTCATATTCCTCACTTATAAAAGCGGTTTACGATCCGAAGACCTTCATCCCGCACGCGGCGTTGCTCCATCAGGGTTGCCCCCATTGTGAAAGATTCCCTACTGCTGCCTCCCGTAGGAGTCTGGGCCGTGTCTCAGTCCCAGTCTGGATGATCATCCTCTCAAACCATCTACTGATCGTCGACTTGGTGAGCCATTACCTCACCAACAATCTAATCAGACGCAGGCCATTCCCAAAGCGAATAAATTCTTTAATCCGAAGATCACATGCGGTATTAGCTAATCTTTCGACTAGTTATCCCTCACTTTGGGGTATGTTCCCACGCGTTACTCAGCCGTCCGCCGCTCGACATCAAGTTCACGACTTCCTCGTTCCATATAGAACCAGAAGATCGTGAACTCATGTTTCCGCTCGACTTGCATGTATTAGGCACGCCGCCAGCATTCATCCTGAGCCAGGATCAAACTCTCCGTAAAATGCTTCGTTTCGTTCCAAGGAACGGATGGAAGCTATTTGTATTCAAGTTTAGAACTCAAAATTAGCGGAAGCCCGAAAGCTTCCTAAAAGACTGACGAATTGAAATACTCTTAAAATTAAATTCCAAGGCATTTCCTTTAATTGCACAACTAAATTGTTAAATTCCTATCAACTAGGAGACTGAAGTTATATGAGTCGCTATCACGACCCTTAAGTAAACCTCGCAGCTAATTGAACTTTTGGTAGTTTATCTGATCGTACATGATTAGTCAAGGATATTTTTATATATGTTGTAAATTCCACACCTAAACCGCTTATCTCAATGTGTCTATTTAGTTAAAAGGAAAACAGCAACTCCTATTATAACTCCTAAGGCTGCACCTACTATAGCCTCGGAGACTCTATGCCCGCGGACGATTTTAGGTGGATTAATTTCTGACTTTTGCTCTTTTAGTAGCTCATGGATGAGCTCTGCTTGGTCGCCGACAGACTTGCGGACTTTTACTGCGTCATAGACAACAACAAGCATGATAGCAGAGGCAAGACCAAAGATAGCTGTATCGAATCCCTCAGAGAGTCCGATAAGAGTGGTGATCGAAACAACTACGGCAGTGTGCGAACTGGGCATGCCGCCAGAGGTGAAGAATACTTCAAATAGATTAGCTTTATGGCATATGGAGTGTAAAATACACTTGAGAAGTTGTGCTATGAGCCAGCCTAGCGTAACTGCGATGATGTATTTGTATGGTGCGAAATACGAAAATACTGAATCTATCTGACTACTTGCTTCGAACGTAAAGGGAACTATGCCGTCAACACTATCTATACATGTACCCGCGGAACACGCAAAGGTCTGAAATGCATTTGTGATAATCGAAATAAGTTCCACCTAATTTATTCTCCTTGCTGATTTTGATTATACACTAAAGCGCTTTTGTTTTGCGATAAAAGCTTAGTTTTATGATTCTGGGTCGGGCTCTTCTTCGCTTGGCATAATACCGAGAGAAGCTATAGAGTCGCCGTCATTTAGGCGCATTACCCGAACACCCTGAGTGGCGCGGCCGAGAGCTGGAATTTCTTTGATCGCAACACGTATAGCCTGGCCGGCAGTGGAAATCATAATGATCTCTTTTGCTTCCGGATCTAATGTGTGAACGGCGACGATTGGACCTGTTTTGGATGTAACAACACCCGCCTTAATACCGATTCCGCCACGTTTATGGGTCGGGAAATTAGATACAGCAGTAGCTTTGCCGTAGCCATTACTACTGATTACTAATAGGCGCTGCTTTGGATCTAGAACGATATCCATACCGACGACCGTGTCGTTTGGTCGGAGCTTAATACCGCGCACACCGCGAGCAGTTCGGCCCATAGCACGTACGTCTTTTTCATTGAAACGAACAGCCTGACCTGCTGACGTAGAAATAATCACATCATTCTCGCCTGTTGTTTTTTTAACCCAGCGAAGTTCGTCTTTTTCGTCGAGATTAATAGTAATCATGCCGTTGGTGCGGATATTTTCGTAGTCTTTTAGGGCTGTCTTTTTGATCGTACCTTTTACAGTAGTCATGAAAAGGAAGCCGTCAGAATTAGCATCTTTTTCGTGCTTGATAATCGATGTAATTTTTTCTTCAGGCTTTAATGAAAGGAGATTGACAGCAGCAATACCTTTAGCTTGAAGGCTTGCAGCGGGGACTTCGTAAGCCTTGAGGCGGAAGATGCGACCAAAATTAGTGAAGAATAAGAGCCAGTCATGAGTATTAACAGTAATCAGCTGATCAATAACGTCTTCTTCTTTCGTCGCCATGCCGCGCTTACCTTTACCGCCGCGATTTTGACGCCGATAATCCCCTACCCCGGTTCGCTTGATGTAGTTTTCAGTTGTGAGAACTACTACACTTTCTTCCTCGGGAATAAGTTCCTCGTCACTGAATTTCCCCAATTCATGATTGTATATTTTACTACGCCTCTCATCACCGTAACGCTTTTTCATGTCTAGTAATTCATCTTTTACAACACTTCGGATGAGGTCCTCACTAGCCAGTAGTGCCTCGAGTTTTGCGATGAGTTCATTGAGTTGCTTGAGCTCGTCCTCTATCGCTTGGCGCTCGAGACCAGTAAGGCGGCGGAGTTGCATAGCGAGAATGGCTTTTGCTTGAATTTCAGAGAGTTTGAATTTAGCGATAAGATTCTTCTCAGCCTCTTCGGTGGTTTTACTAGATCGGATCGTGGCAATAACTTCGTCGATATGATCAAGAGCGATTTTTAGCCCCTCAAGAATGTGTGCGCGCTCTTTTGCTTTCCTCAGCTCAAACTCGGTACGGCGGCGAATAACGGAAGTACGGTGTTTGATGAACTCATGTAAGATGTCTCTAAGACCCAAAACGCGTGGCTGAATGCCGTCGACAAGAGCGAGCATATTGTAATGGAAACTCGTCTGAAGCTGAGTAAGCTTATAGAGCTGATTAAGCACTTTTTTCGGATAGGAGTCTTTTTTTAGCTCGATAACAACTCGGACTTTACCTCTAGAAGATTCGTCACGCAGATCGGAGATAGATGTAATCTTCTTGTCTTTTACGAGCTCGGCTATCTTTTCGATCATCGTGGCTTTATTTGTTTCGTACGGAACCTCTGTAACTACAATCTGGAAGCGGCCTTTTTTCGTTTCCTCAATATCGGCAACAGCGCGAATAACAACACTGCCGCGACCGGTAGTATAGGCTTGTTTCATCGGCGTACCGCCGTAGACAACTGCACCCGTCGGAAAATCTGGACCTTTCACGTGCTTCAGTAGCTCTTCTATAGTGATATCCGGGTTGTCGATCTGAGCTACTGTAGCGTCTACTACTTCACCTAGGTTGTGTGGAGGGATATTTGTCGCCATACCTACAGCGATACCCATCTGGCCATTCAGGAGGATGTTTGGTACGGCGGCAGGAAGAACTACAGGTTCTCGAAGAGAGCCATCGTAGTTGTCGCGGAAGTCGACCGTATCTTTGTCTAGGTCTGCCAGCATCTCTGAGCCAACTTTATGCATACGAGACTCAGTGTAGCGTTCAGCAGCTGGCGGGTCGCCGTCCATGGAGCCGAAATTACCCTGCCCTTCTACTAGTAGGTAACGCAGAGACCAGTCCTGGGCGAGACGCACCATAGCGTTATAGATGGCGGAGTTTCCGTGGGGATGATATTTACCCATGACGTCACCGACGATACGGGCGGATTTAACGAATTTAGTGCCGGGGCGCCAGCCATTTCTCTCCATTGTGTAGAGAATACGGCGATGGACAGGCTTAAGGCCGTCGCGAACGTCTGGGAGGGCGCGGTCGACGATGACACTCATAGAGTAGCGTAAGAAACTCTCCTCCATAACATTTTCGACCGTGCGGAACTCTATACCCTCTGGTATCGTAGTAGATTTGTCTACAATTTCACCTTCAAACGAACTACCATTGTGTTCATTATTCTGATTATGTGTTGTATTGTTTGCATCACTCATAATTATCTCCTATACGTCCAGGTCTTCTAGTTTGATCGTCTTCGAGCGGGATTGAATAAAGTTTTTGCGCAGTTCGACTTCGTCACCCATAAGTTTTGTGAAGATCGCATCAGCTTTTTCGGCATCATCTACCCTAACACTAACGAGTATGCGTTTTTCTGGGTCCATCGTAGTGTCCCAGAGTTGGTTTGCGTCCATCTCACCGAGACCCTTGTAGCGCTTGAGGTCGTTGTACCCAGCCTGCTTGAAGCGCTCATCAGACAGATTGACTTTTGTACCCTTAGCGCGACGTTCTTCGATTTTCTTATCTAGCCAAGTGTCGAGTTCAGACTCGTCATAGATAAAATCACTGGGAGCGTTGCCAGTGCGTGTAAGTTCAAATAGGGGTGGCTTAGCAAGATATACATAACCTCCCTCAATGACCTCTGGCATGTAGCGGAAGAAGAATGTCATGAGAAGAGTAGCAATATGGGAGCCATCAACGTCGGCGTCTGTCATGAAGATAATCTTATGATAGCGAAGACCTGATATATCGAACTGTTCACCTATGCCGACTCCGAGGGCTTTAATGAGGCTGACGATTTCGTTGTTTGCGAACATGCGATCAAGACGGGCGCGCTCAGTGTTGAGAACCTTGCCGCGGAGAGGAAGGATGGCTTGAGTCTTGCTGTCTCGGCCAGTTTTTGCTGATCCGCCTGCGGAGTCACCCTCTACTATATATAGTTCTGAGTCTGCTGGGTTCTTTGATGAGCAGTCGGAGAGTTTTCCGGGTAGATTTAGGCCATCGAGGGCGCCTTTTCGAATAACGCTATCACGGGCGGCGCGGGCGGCCTTACGGGCGCGGGCGGCGAGAGTGGCCTTGCCGATGATTTTCTTTGCTATCGCAGGGTTTTCCTCTAAATAGTAGCCGAAATACTCGCTAGTGACCTGGTCGACATATTTACGAACCTCGGGATTACCGAGCTTGTTTTTTGTTTGACCCTCGAATTGCGGGTCGGGGATTTTAACAAGGATGATCGCCGTTAGGCCCTCTTTAATGTCGTCACCTGTAAGATTGTCTTCTTTTTCTTTAAGAAGGCTGTTTTTGCGGGCGTAATCGTTGACGATACGAGTCATAGCGGTGCGAAAACCGATGACGTGAGTACCGCCATCGGGAGTAAGGACGTTGTTAGCGAAAGGTTTGAGTGTCTCTATGTATGTGTCGTTGTACTGGATGGCCAGCTCAATAATAGCTTCTTCGACTTGCTTTTCGACGTAGAAAATATCGTCTGAGAGAACATCTTTGCCGATGTTGAGTTTTTTGACGTAGCTTTTGATACCGCCTTCAAAATAGAATGACTGACGAGCATTGGTGCGCTCGTCGTGAACGGTGACGAGAATTCCTTTAGTTAGATAGGCTTGATGGCGAAGATAGTTGACAACCCACTCGTAGTCGAAAGTGACAGTTTCCTTGAAGATTGTAGGGTCGGGATAAAAAATAATGGACGTTCCTGTTTCGGTGGTTTTACCGACGGCTTTAACCTCTGTCTGAGGAATGCCAGTGGAGTACTCCTGGCGATAAATATTACCACCGCGACGAACTTCGGCGATAAGTTTAGTTGAGAGGGCGTTAACTACACTAGAGCCAACACCGTGAAGACCAGAGGAGACCTTATAGCCACCACTACCAAACTTACCTCCTGCATGGAGGACTGTGAGGACTGTCTCTAGGGTGCTTTTGCCTGTTTTGGGGTGTTTGTCGACAGGAATACCACGGCCATCGTCGTCGATACGGATACCACCGTCAGCGAAAAGCGTGACGGAAACTTTTGTAGCGTGACCAGCAATAGCTTCGTCGATGGAGTTGTCGGCAATTTCTTTAATTAAGTGATGTACGCCATCGTAGCCTGTACTACCAATATACATCCCTGGGCGCTTGCGGACGGGTTCAAGGCCGTCTAAAACTTGGATCTGGGAGCTGTCATAACTAGAAGCCCCCTTTGTTTGTTTGTTCATAAATACCTCTCAAATGTCGTAGATACGACAGAAAATGTTACTCATATAATTATACATGATCTCGCGTAAGACCTCAAGGGGTCTGAGGTGCTAGAAATGACTAGCGTATGCGTAATATAGTTTCGTCCTCAGGTGAAGAATCTTGGGTACTGAGACGATCTTGTACTGGCGGTATGGGCGGCTGTGTCGGTGGGGGCGGTGCTACGACCGGAGGAGGTGTAGGTGGTTGTGGTTGCGGAGGCGGTGGAGGAGATGGGTGGTGCGCGGTCTGTGGACTACTCTGAGGCTGTGTAGGGCGCGGTGCTGGGGCTGTGGGTTTGAGCGGTGCTTGTGACGGGGACTGGGCGGGTTGAGGAGTAGATTGTTCAAGTTGTTTTTTCTTCTCCACCCAGCTGTCGAGGAAATTGTTTTTGGGCGGAGCGGCTGGAGCTGATGCAGGACGCCCGGTGGGCACGCGCTGCTGAGCTTCACGCTTCTTAGCGGCGTCACCTGCTCCGAGGCGAGCGCGGATCTCAGCGTCAATTTCGGCACGAGAACGGCCATATCTAGCAGCAGAGTAACTTTTCAGAGATTCAGCAAGCTTAGGATTTTCTTCACCCTGAAGTGGGAGAAAGTTCATACTAAATGGAGCTGAAGGTACGTTATTAATCATAACGGATGTGATCGACTGAAAGTTGGGGAGTTTAGTGAGATCTTCAGCATCAAAAGTAGGCTGAAATTTCTTTTGTAGAATTTCGGCATCCGTAATACCAATACGGCCAGAAATAACTGTGCCAACATTTCCGATAATTGCCTCGCGAATTTTGTCGGTGAGCTGGGTCATAAACTGGTTGGCGAGGACGAGGTTAAGGCGGTATTTCCTAGCCTCGGAAAGGATAGACTCGAAACTGTCGGTGGCGAAGTTCTGGAACTCGTCTACGTATAGGCAGAAATCTTCGCGTTCGTTTTCAGGGATGTTGGCGCGTGCCATGGCGGCGGCTTGGAATTTCATGACGAAAATCATGCCGAGGAGTTGGGAGTTGAGCTCGCCGGTTTTGCCTTTGGAAAGGTTGACGAGGAGGATTTTTTTGTTGTTCATGATGTCTTTGAGGTCGAAACCTGACTTGGTTTGACCGATGATATTACGCATCATTTCATTACTGAGAAAGGCGCCGAACTTGGAGACGAACCAGCCGAGGACTTCAGATTTATTTGCCTCGCTCGTCTGGGCCATCTCTTTATACCAAAAGTCGAGGACGGTCTGGTCGGTGACATGTTTGAGTTTTTCGTTTGTGAAGGCTTGATCGTTGAAAACCTGAGGGACGTCCACAAAAGTGGAGCCAGCAGGGTCGCTCATAATAGTGAGCGCGGCGTTACGAAACCAGTGCTCGTAACGAGGACCGATAATACCAGTACGGCCAGGGTCGTAAAGGCGGTAGAGCATAGCAATGGCTTCCTGGATAAGGAAATCACGCTGGTCTTGGTTCTCAAATTCGAAGAGGTTGAGGCCGATAGGAGTATTCATGTCGCTAGGATTAAAGTAGACTACGTCGTCGATACGCTCGGGAGGAACGAGTCCTATGAGTTTTTCGGCGGAGTCACCGTGAGGATCGATAAAAGCAAAGCCGCGACCATCAACCATATCCTGATAGGCGAGGCTTTCGAGGAGCCAAGATTTACCAGTACCAGTCTGTCCTATTATATATGTATGACGGCGGCGATCTTTTTCACTGAGGCGGATGGTTTTTTTGACACCGCGGAACTCGTTAACACCGAGAAGAAGCCCCTCTTCCATGACTTCGGTAGGACCATCAACTTGCTTAGCCATTTGGCGCTGGACTTGAGCTGTCGGGATATTGCGCTGATCGGGGAGATGGAAAAGCGAGGCGAGCTCGACGGAGTTGAGAATGTCGCGATCAGTAGTCTGTGGGAAAAAGCGAAGAAGGAATGAGGTGACGAGATGATCGACGTCTCGCGCCATGTCGAACTGGAAACCGTTAAAGTTTGGTGAGTCAAATAGAGAGAAGCTGGCGATGACGTTATTAAGTAGAGCCTGGGAGCGAGTGGCGGTCGCAGAAGAAGCGACGACACGAACAAGGGTCTCGTAGGCTGGGTAGCGAGTTTTGCTTTCGATAGCTTCTATTTCACAAGTTTCGAGATTCGTGAGAGGTTTGAGCTGCTCGGTCGTCTGCCCTGGTATGCCAGAGTCGGGCGGTTTCCAGAGAATTTCGGCAAGATCACCAAGATTTGCTGCGCTACCGCCGAGAATACCAGTAGTTTTCTTGCCTTTTCTAATATTTTCAACTGCGGTGACTGATTTTTGCGCCCAGTTTTCTGGTGCGGGGCGGAACATAACTTGAATACCTATACCGTCGTCACGAGTAGCGCCGGAGAGGGCGTTAAGTAGAGCGCGAGTAGCATCTCGTTTTGTTTCTTGATATGTAGCAAGTGGGTAGATGTAATCTTTTTTAAGTGTAAATTCACCACCGATCGTGCCACTCAGACGACCCTGGGCGCTGAAGATATTTTTCTCTTCGACTTCCTGGAGACGAGCTGTCGGATAGGCGGCCATGACAGCTTGTTTGATGACGTCAACAAGAACAACTGGGGCGACGGCGTAGTAGTGGATAAGACCACCAGAGGCGATAATTTCGAAAGAGACATGGCGTTGGCCGTAGAATTTACTTTTGAAGCCTTTTGTGGCAGTGGATGAGATGATGTTATACATAACTTGAGCCTGAGAAAGCATCTCTTCAGTGACATCACGCTCATCGCGTCCGCCGATTTCTATGTCGTCAGTACTGGGCGGGAGATGAATAAGCATAGGAACCATTTTGAGGCCGCGCTCGTAGTTTTTTGCCTCACGCTTAATGTTTGCATAGATGGTGTACGCTAATAGTCCTGCAACGGAGCAGACGGCGAGAACTATGATGAAAGTTATTATAAATTGAAACATGAACTAGGCAACATCTCCTAGTTTACGGTTGTATCGTTTAAGTAAGTAGTCGGCCTGGAGGGCTTGGACGCGGTCGCTGCGGGCATGAGGGTCGTCACGGGTCTCAGTGAGGATTTGTTTAGCTTTTTGAACCCATTCGCGCTCGATAAGATCGCCGTCTTTGGCTGTGGCGGGGTTGGCAGTTTCTGGTGTGTCTACTGAAGGCGGTGCTGTGTTGTCTGCTGGCACAGGTAGTGCGACGGTGGCTGCGTCGTCAGCTGGGTCTGCGGGAGCTGACTGGGGAACTAGGGGTTGCTCGGAGCGCTGCTCAAAATGCTCACCCGAACTAAACACAGGGCGCTCTACTTGTTGTTGTGGCGCAGTATAACTATCAACTCCCTGCTCTATGTATTGTGGGGTGGGTGGAGCATATTCTGGAGACGTCGGAGATAAGTGAGATTCAGGACTCATAGAGGAATTATAGCATGACGCTTATGTAAAAACGATATAAGAACTAGCGTTTTGCGACGAGAATACATCCAAGAGCAATAAAGGCGATAATTAAGCCAAATTCGAGAAAGCTGATTCCGCCGAAGGACTGAATGGCTAGAAATAAAATAGGTGCTAAAGATAGCACCGAGCTGAAATAATAAGCTCTTTTAACACTTATGGGAAGAATTGGTCTAATACGTATTTGGTCTCTAGTGAGAACAGAAGCGGTATAGACAAGCAGAAAAACGACGCCTGTGAGCAGTCCCAAGCATACAAGGTATAGCAAGAGAAAAAATACCAAAATACCAATTGGTCCGACAGATGTTGGTGTAGTGAAGTTGACCAACATCAGCAGTAAAACTCCTGACAAGATACTTATAGCTGCTAATACTTTTCCTAACATGGCTGTTATTATATCACTTCTACTGTGATGCAGTCACAATAGTAAGGTACATAAAGTGAGACGAGAACTCGCCTACTCCAGTTATATTAAAAGTATTTAAGAGCCCAGGGCGGGATTAACCGGCGCTAAATAAAATATTTGCCGTAGTTCGCCGCCCCAAGCGGTTGACCGCTCCTCCGAAAAGGAGCATAGTCCTTGGCGGGACATTTTTATTTAATAAATGTACGATATCCTGCCGCGCTCGACGCAAAAATAATTAGCGGAGCTTAGGTAGCTCCTAACGTTAAGAATAATATGTAGAAACTACCAGTCTCTTCGCTAAGTATTTTGTGTTTGTTTTTTGTTTAAGGTGCTTTTCTCGCAGGCTCTAGTTTTTTGTTTTTGAATTAAAGCTTGGTTTGATCCTAGCATATGTACGCGAAAAATACAAGTACTTAGACGTGGCAGATACTGTATATGTAAGTGGAATACGAAAGACACTCCTGGATAGTTTTTGAGATGTGGAAAATGTAGTATTTTTTACTAAAAAATGTTAAGAAAATGTATTGACACAAGCATGATGAAGGCGTTATTATAGGGGTAACCTTTGTACAAAATTTGTACTCAGGTCCAAAAACAAACATAGTCCAAACTCCACACTCTATATCTTCGAAAACGGTCGTTCCTCGCAGTCGACCGTTTTCACTTTTATGAGGACTTAGTGTGCAGAAAAAACAATAATACATAAGTAGGCGAAGCTGTATGGGCTTTAGTGGATTTGAATAGCTGTTAGCAAATGAAGATTCGTGGATAACTAGAAAACGACCTGTGGGGTCGTTTTAGGTTTGCGATTAGGCGGGAGTTAGTTTGGGAGTTCGCGCTTCAGGATAATGCCGACGCCGCCGACTGTATTTGTCCATGCTAGTGGGGCTGTGGCGACGACTTCCCAGCCGTCTCGACCGAACTCATTTAATTCGGCCCGTAAACTACTTGGGAGTTCGTTGCGCGACAAGGAGCTTTTTTTGAGCTCGATGTTGAGAACTTTGTATTCGTATTTTTTCATGCTGATCCTTTTAAAAAATATTTGGTGGAGCTGCGGGGTATTGCACCCCGGTCCGAGAAGTTTCACACTATTCGTCTACAAGTTTAGTTCGATTCGAAATGACCTAGAGTTAAAGAATCAAACAAAGCATCTAGGTGGTTCGTGATAAGTTTCCCCTGCTCTGCCTCACGGGAACACAGAGGGTATCAGTAGAAAAATATGACACCAACTAGAGTCTATACTGAATAAACACTAGTGATGGCCGTGACAGTTAAGCTACGGCTGGCGCAAAAGCTAGCGCACCAAACGAATTGGCGAACGCAGCCTTCACTCTTGAAAATGCGGTTGCATTTAATGATACTTACGGTATAAGCGACTTGCAAAATAGTATGTTAATCTCCCGTCTAAAGCGTATGTCAGCCCCGGACACAGAAACAGTATAGCACATTCAGTCTCGAGGTGATTAAATATCATAATGGTTAGTAAAGTTTGTGCGGCAATACCGCTAGGATATGAAGGTGCGCTAGTAGAGATCGAAGGCGACATGAATCGAGGACTACCTGGATTTCAGATCGTCGGGATGGGAAATAAGACTATTGATGAAGCGAAAGAGCGTGTAAGGAGCGCAATCAATAACGCAGGACTAGAGTTTCCGAACAAGAAAATTACGATTAATTTAGCTCCGGCAGAACTAGCAAAAGACGGAGCATACCTAGATCTACCGATAGCGCTGTCGATTTTAGTGCTGGGTGGTCAACTTAAACAACACGAAGTGGATGGGCGAATGTTTGTAGGCGAATTAGCGCTAGATGGGGCAGTACGGTCGATCAGGGGCGTAATTAATATCGTGGAAGCGGCGAAGAAACGTGGAGTCGAGAAAGTTTTTGTACCCATAGAGAATATCCTGCAGGCACGCTTGATTGGTGGAGTTGAAGTGGTGGGTGTGAAGAACTTGAAGGAGCTATTTCTACATTTGAAGGGAGAATTGGTACTGAGTGACGAACAGAGACCCATAGGCAAGAAGCGCCTGAGAAAGAGTGAAGTTCTACTAGATCACGTCCATGGGCAAGAACAAGCTAAACGGGCGATGATTATCGCAATTGCGGGACGACATAATATCCTAATATCAGGGCCACCAGGGGCAGGAAAAACGATGCTTGCAAGAGCAGCTACGAATCTTTTACCGGCACTAACAGACGAAGAAGGTGTTGGCGTGACGAAGATTCACAGTATTGCAGGACTAACAGACACTATCGTACAAGAACGCCCTTTTAGGACACCACATCATAGCGCTAGTCTGATATCTATCGTGGGTGGTGGGAATAGACCGAAACCAGGAGAGATTAGTTTGGCTCATCACGGAGTATTGTTTCTTGATGAATTTCCAGAGTATCCTCGGTCGGTATTAGAGGCGTTAAGACAACCCCTCGAAGATAAGATAATTACGATAAGTAGAGCGAACTATAAAACTACCTACCCTGCTGACTTTATTTTGGTCGCAACAATGAATCCTTGTCCGTGTGGATTTCTAGGTGACGAAAATCATGAATGTACATGTACGTCGACACAGATTGTGAACTATCAGAGGAAATTGTCAGGACCACTAATGGACCGAATTGACCTAGTTGTAGAAGTGTCAAAAGTAGAGAATGATGAACTGTTAGATGTAAGTAAATCGATGTCAAATACACAGCATGAAGCTGCAGCGAAAAAGATTATGATTTCTCATAATATACAACACACCAGATACGGTAGTGGTAATACATACAACAGTCTGCTCTCCAGTAACGAGGTTTCTGAGAAAATTGTAATTTCTACAGCGGCACGTGAATTGTTGCAATTAGCGTCAAGTAAATTAAATTTGAGCGCTAGATCTTATTTCAAAGTTATTAAGGTCGCACGCACAATTGCCGACATAAAGCAGGACGATACAGTGGATGTACAGCACATTAGCGAAGCTCTGCAATACAGAAAAAGATAACTAGGGCTTGTACTCGGGGCGGAAATTTGATATAGTTCCATCCGAACGAGGTCTAGTTAAAGCTAGTTCAAAAGAAAGGGAGAATAGTCATCGGTAACCAAGTGCGAGTTAATGCGGAAATTAGGAGTCCTGAGGTCCGTGTCGTTAGTTCTGAAGGTAAACAGCTGGGCGTAATGTCGAGCAAACAAGCGCTGGAGTTGGCTAGAGAGGCAGGTGTAGATCTAGTAGAGATTTCACCAAACTCAAACCCACCTGTTGTTAAGGTTATCGACTGGGGTAAATACCAATACCAGAAGATGAAAGAAGCACAGAAGACCCGCAAAAAAAATAAAGGCGGTGAACTAAAGCAGATGAGACTTGGTTTGAAGATTGGGGCAAATGACCTCAATATCAAGATTAGGAAAATCAAGGGATTCCTAGAGGAAGGCAACCGTGTCAAGATAATGATCGTCTACCGTGGACGAGAAATGGCGCACAAAGAGTTAGGTAATCAACTGATGGACAAAGTCCTCGACCTACTCGCCGAAGACGCAGTTGTAGACCAGGCGCCGCAGATGGCAGGAAGAAACTTGAGCGTAAGTATAAGGAGAAAACATAATGCCTAAGATGAAAACACATAAAGGCACTGCAAAACGCGTGAAGCTAACCCCAAGTGGGAAACTGATGCGAGAACGGGCTTTTGGTAACCATATTTTAGCGAAGAAGAGCAAGAGCAGAAAGCGTGTAATCAAGACTGAAGCTGTGATTACTGGCAAGAACGCAAGTAATATTAAGAAAGCACTGAGGGTTAAGTAATGAGAGTAAAAAGAGGTGTAGCTGCACGAGCAAAACACAAGAAGATTCTAAAGCAAGCGAAAGGTATGCAACACTACCGAACGCGGTCTTTTCGTCTAGCAAAGCAGGGCGTAATCAAGGCGCTAAGGTATGCATATCGTGATAGGCGAAATCGAAAAAGAGACCTACGAAGTCTATGGATTACTCGTATCAATAATGCAGCCCGCGAGAACGGCTTGTCATATAGCCAGCTGATCGCAAAGTTTAAGGCAAATAATGTCGAACTTGATCGGAAAGTTCTGTCTGAGATTGCTGTGAATGAACCTGCGGCGTTTAAGGCTATTGTCGAAGCTCTGAATTAGAAGGTTTATGCGTAATTATAAAACACCTCTTAACGGGGTGTTTTGCTATTCTTTTATGAGAGCTCGCCTGTAAGCCGGGTTCTGTCGAAGGACAATCATCTATCTAGGTGTGCGATTGCTCGCACGCTCTAGCGGTGAGCGACCTACTGGCGGATAGCCAGCTATTTCTAGCACGTAGATCTCCTTGCAGCTGACAGGGTTTACCTCTCGAAGCTGTCACCAGCTCCGACTGTGGGCTCTTACCCCACTCTTTTCACCCTTACTTCCACCGAAGCAGAAGCGGTACACGTTTCTGTGGCACTTTCCCTAAGATTTCTCTCGGTCGCCGTTAGCGACTGTCATATCCTATGCTGCCCGGACTTTCCTCTTGAAGTTCATCAAGCGATTGCCTAGCGAGCTCCTCTATAGTATATCACGTCAGAGTGATAATTTTCTTCTGAGCGTCATCTAGTGCTTTGTTAACTTCGGCATCGGCGATGATATTTTGATCTCTTTTAATATGAGAAATTAAGTAGTGGTCGAGGCGGCCGAGGAGATTCTTGATGTCGTCGTAAAGAGGCCAGATGTCGCGGTTTTTGATCTGATAGACGCCAGTGAGATGGTTGACGACCATGAGGTTGTCGAGCTTGAACTGGACTGATTTGAAGCCAAGCTGGAGGGCTTTTTCGACGCCGAGACGTAGAGCTAGGTACTCAGCCTGACGACTACTAGTGACGCCAATAAACTCCCCTCCCCTGTCGATAACTTCGCCCGTAGAGGTGGTGATGTAGTAGCCGACCGCGGAAGGCCCGGGGTTACCGCGAGAGCCGCCATCAGTGAATATGATCGCATCAAAACTAGTACTGTCATCGGTAGCGGAGCTGGTGGTGATTTGTGGGGATGGTTTATCATGAAGGATGTCAATAATAGACCTAGAGGCGTCGTCGATACTAATATACTTGAGGTCGTCGATACTAGCCCAAGAGAATGACTCGTAGCGGTCGAGGTTGAGTTGGAGACCAGTTGAAGAAAGTGCGACAGAAAAAACGACGTAAAGATTGACGATACTACTACTATCTGGGAGGTTAGTGAAAGTAACGACATCGAGGAGGCTGACTTGCTGGACGAACGTGCCGACTTGGTCATGGATAATGCGAATAATTGCTTCTTCAGGCTGTTCGCCGAAGTTGATTTTACCGCTAGGAAGCTCGAGGCTTGCAGGAGTGCTAGACAGGCGACCCCTGGAACGCTGCAGTAGTAGCGTGTTGTGTTTTTCGTCACGGATAATTGCAGCGACGCGAACGCGTTGTTTCATTTTCCCACCAGACTAGTTTATCTACTTAAAACCCAGTCAGACGGTGATATTCCCCGCATAGATGCAAGGTGGGTATGTTCTTGGAGCCGCTCCACGGAGACAGTTAACCGCGAACCCCCGATATCACGATTTATTCAGGAAAATCATGACGCCCGACTGGGTGTTTTTATTATAGCAGTTAGGGAGTTAAAAAACGAGATAAGTGAAGAGTGTAATGATGGCCTGCATAGCGCTGATCATGATAGTGGAGAAAACAGGACCGAAGACCAGAACGAGCATCATAACGATAAAAATACCGAAGCGCTCCATGTTGCGCATGAAGTTCTGGATGGCGTCTGGTGCGAAAGCGTAGAGGATGCGAGAGCCGTCTAGGGGTGGAATGGGAAGCATATTGAAGATAAAGAAGCCGAGATTAACCATGACGGCGGTGATGAGGACTGTAGCAAGTAGGGTGTTAGCCGGGATCTGGACGTAGTGGAGGATAGAGAATGAAATGAAAGCAAGTAAGAAATTGACGAGCGGTCCTGCGATGGCAACACATGCAACGCCAGTATCCCCCCATTTAATACGAGTAAAGTCGAGTGGGACGGGCTTGGCGCCGCCGAAAATGGGTGCACGCATGAGAGCGAGCATGATCGGTAGAGCTAATGACATGACTGGGTCGAGGTGCTTGATAGGGTTGAACGTGAGGCGACCGGCGGCTTTTGCGGTGTGATCTCCTAGCCAATAAGCAACGTAGGCGTGAGCGACCTCGTGAAGCGTCATAGAGACGATAATGACACCGATAACGACGATAATTTCTGTCATGGAGAGTATTATAGCATCTACGAGGGCGAGATGGGCGGAATAGCTGGTTGACAAGAGGTGGTGGAATATGTACAATGTGACGAGTTAAAGTTGGAAAGAGAGAGAAACAATGGCAGTATGCGAATTAACTGGCAAAAGCAAGCAACACGGAAACAACGTGAGCTTTTCTCTGCGACGAACGAGGCGAACCTTTGAGCCGAACATTCAGAAAAAAACTGTGATGGTAAATGGCAAGAAGATGAAGTTGAATCTGAGTACGCGGGCGATCCGAACCTTGAAGAAAAAGGGCGCGATCTAGAAACTTGCTAATATAAAAGCACTAGTCGGAGCGATCTGGCTAGTGTTTTGCTTTACTGGGGGTGAATTCCTGAAGCTGAAAGCTATTTTGTAAAGGAGAGCTTGTGAACTTCGAGCGACTCCGGGAGGCTGGCGTAAGATTTGATCTTGAACTTCTTGTCTTCGATAACGGGGGCTTTTAGTTCACTGATGAAAGCGTCAGCTGAATCCTGTGGAACTTCGTACTTGAGGGCGAGGTCTTGGTAGTGAATGGGAATTACTGCTTTAGGGTCGACGCGACGTACGATAGAGGCGGCGGAAGTGGCGTCGAGTGTGTATCCATTGCCGCCGACAGGAACGACGAGAATATCTACTGGGCCAAATTCATCTAGCTGTGCCTCGGCAAGATCTGCGTGAGTATTGCCGAATACACAAATCCTCACACCTTCAACGGTAATAGTGTAAATACTACCGAGAAGGCAAGAAGTTTTCGGATCGTCGAGATGACGACAAGCTGGGATGCCTTTAATTGAGAATCCAGATACTTCGTATTCGCCTGGTCCTTCGAGGCTGATTTTATAGTCGGATGAATCCGTGAGAAATGTAGATTCTGTTGCTAATTCTACAGCGTCCTTGATAATTATATCTTCGAGACCAAACGATGACCTCTTCGGGTCGATGACTAGGGTTGATTTTTTTGTTGTGATTACTACAGCGTTGCCGCCGCGATATTCGATATCAAACATTTTTTTCTCCGTCAGTTAGTATTTCTTTGTCGATGACCACCGTGAAATCCCGCGCCAGAATGTCATGGATGAAGCGGTCACGAATGCGATGGCGGTAATAGTAGTCCTCGCGAGCAAGTATGGTGTAGTTGAAGGGGTGGCCGAGTTTTTTCTCTGTGAGACTTGCCCATTTAGAGATGCGACCAGTCGAGTTATCGCCGACAATTAGAGCGCCGACGCCTTTACTCTTTGATGGGGTGTCGATAAGAATAAATAGATCGACGAGATTCTTGATGGACTTAACGGAATCGTTCCAAGAGTTGGAGGCGAAGCTCGGTGCGGCGGTCTTGCTACTACCTGGTGCGAAGAAAAGTTTGAGGGCGTCGTAGTGCTCGTATTTTTGATTAACAGCGTAGTAGAGCTTGTTGTCTTTAGTGTCACTGCGGACGACGCCGAGGTCTTGCATGTTGTTGAGTTCACGGCGAACGGAGTTAACCTGCTCATCTACGAGACGTGTGATTTCACGGACATAGAAAGATTGGTCAGTATGAGTAAAGAGAAGCTGCAGAAGCTTGACGCGAGACTTGGATCCGAAGAGTTTGTCGAGACCTGTGCTGTTTTTCTTGTTCATATGCTGTTAATTGTATCATTTTTGTGTTCGTCAAACAAACATGAGACAAATGCGGGTATTTCCGCGAGAGGAAGCCAGTGAATTTCGGGGTTGCGGCGGAACCAAGTGAGTTGGCGTTTGGCTAGTTTTAAGTCGAGCTGGATGAATTCGGCTTTCGCCTGCTCTAGCGTGATTTCGTTTGTGATCCAGCGGGCGGCGACGCGGTAGATGTTGGACTTCATGGATTCTAGATGGAAGCCGTAGCGGGCGGTGAGATAGTTGGTTTCGGTGACTAGGGCGTCTGTGAACATTTGTTCGGCACGAGTAGCGATACGACTACGGAGTATTTCTTTATCTGTTGCTATTCCGACAACTATGAAGTCTTTTTTAATTCTAGCGCGATTATTTTTCACAACGCCGCCTGTTTCTATCGCCCGGATGAGGTAGCGCTTGTTCTTGGAGTTCTCTGGAAGTAGAATGTTGTTGGTTTGACAATATTCAATCAGCTCTTTTATACTGCTCTGCTCTAGATCAGTGCGAGTATGAGGTGAGGTAGTTTCGTTGAACTGATAATCAAAGATAACTGAGTCGATATAGAGACCTGTGCCACCGACGAGAAATGGGATCTTACCTCTAGAGCGAATGTTGTTAATTTGCTCAAGAGCGTATTGTTTGAAATCGGCTGCTGTAAATCTTTCATCGGGCTCGACGAGATCGATCCCGTGATGCGGAACTAGTGATTGCTCCTCTAGAGTAGGTTTGGCGGTGCCGAGGTTCATGTACTTATAGATTGCACGGGAGTCGGCGGAGATGATCTCGCCGTTGTATTTTTGTGCAAGCTCTATTGCTACACCAGTTTTACCACTAGCAGTAGGGCCGACGATGACGATAGCTTTCGGGAAATTAGAATTTGACATCGAGGATGAATTGCCTGAGGTCGCTGAGCTTGATTTTTTGTTCGCCGCTTTGCAAACGAATACTGACTTCGCCTGCTTCGACGTCTTTTGGTCCGACGATTATCTGCATTGGTATTTTGAGCTCTGTGGCTTCGCGGATTTTTTTGCCGATGGATTCGTTGCGACTATCAATACTAAAGCGGATGTCGTTGTGGCGGATCGGTGCGGCTAGAGTGGTGTCTTTTAGTATCTCGGAAATCTCGCCTACGTAGTCTGATATTGTGTCGTTGATAGTGAGGATGCGGATTTGCTCGGGGGCACACCAGAATGGGAACCAGCCAGCGGTGTGTTCGATAAAGACAGAGAGAAAGCGTTCGATAGAACCGAGAGTGGCGTGATGTAGCATAACTGGGGTTTCTTTCTCTCCTTTTTCGTTTGTGAATTCGAGACCAAAGCGACCAGCCATGAAGAAATCTATCTGGATGGTGGCGACTTGGAATTCGCGGCCGATAGCGTCGCGCGCCATGAAGTCAATTTTCGGACCATAGAAGGCGGCTTCGCCTTCTGCTTCGAAATAGTCGAGGTCGTTTTCAATGGCGAGTTCTTTGATTTGCGTCTGGGCTTTGTCCCAGAGTGCGCGTTCGCCGAGATAGCCGTCAGAATCATCGCGATAAGAGAGGCGGGCGCGGAGTTTGGACATGCCGAGTTGGTCGTAGAGTTCGCGAACGATTTTGGCTAGCGTGCCGACTTCTTCTTTGATCTGGCTCTCTCGCAAGAATACGTGTGAATCATCTTGGGTCAATGCGCGGACACGGGAGAG
>Ga0123355_10002322_pt1 | contig 26874 bp, 23 predicted proteins | sample TergutEmb28metaG_3_FD_89872 | JGI IMG/M metagenome (GOLD analysis project Ga0123355, IMG submission 89872) | Embiratermes neotenicus P1 segment gut microbial communities from Petit-Saut dam, French Guiana - Emb289 P1 | ecosystem: Host-associated > Arthropoda: Insects > Digestive system > Gut ... | reverse complement strand
TTTTTTCCTCTTCAAAATGCAGTTTGTTTCATAATTCTAACATATTTGGTTCCTGTATTATTCACATTTTATATACAGAGTGTGCTAAAATTTAAAAAAATAATTCCGGTGCCAAAAGGTTAAAAAATCACATCATTATTTATGGTGTTTTACAGTACAAAAACAATAACCCCATAAAGTAGTATTTACTGAGAAGCTAACAGTTATTGAACTAGTCATGAAATTTGACCCTTTGTAATCACAGCGAAGGTGCATTGTCATACTCACAGGAAACCTCCAATGGTGACATTTAAGTATCAGTGCCCAATTAACAGGACTAAAATGCAAATATAATATTTTATATTGTACACTCATTTATAGTTGCAAATATAAGCTGCAGCAGCCAATAATGCTTTCCAATTACAAGAACAAAATACGCAGTCCAAACACAACTATTTCTTTCACAAGGAAATCAGCTGCATGTTACAGCAAACTACACAGGCATCAGGTTGACTAAGAAAACAAAAAGGAAAATTTTATGACTGCATGTGTTTCAGATTTCAGCTGTAAATTTTCCCTATTCACTCCCCCCCCAATCAACCTCATGATAGCTATATAGTTTAGCCAAAACACATAGCTGATTTCCTTGAATAATGTACAGTTGTGTCCAGAACGAATATTTTGTACTTCTAATTGTACTGTAAACGCAACATGGATGAATCATCTTAAGAATAAACAATAGCCACAGCTTTTGTTGAGACCAAGTAGAAAGTCACACATGAATTATACAGAAACTGGATCTGATGCATAATTTAAAATGAGCAGAACTGCTCTTGTGTACTTGTGGAGACTGATGGTTGTCCTTCGTTTTCTTAGCCGGTGAAGGCGATGCCTCTGAATCAGAGTCTGTGCCCAGTGCTTCATCCAAGAAGTCATCCATGTCGTCCAGCACGGCAGACTCATCGTCACTGCTACCAGAAGAGGATGCCTGTCCTTGCTTTACAATGTTGGCTGGCCTGTGTATACCTGCTGCCTTCAGAATTTCACGTCCAAAGCTTGAATTGCCCACATTCTCATTACTAGAATCCAGATCAGAAATGCTGGAAGAAAGAGTATTCTTAAGTCTCTGTCATGTGCACAGAACACAGGCATTTGCCAACAATGAAGATAATAACTTACACTTTAAAGTCAATGTGACTTAACACAAATTTGTGAAATTAATTCCATTAGTGAAGACATAAAAATTAATTAAAATGTTCATCTAAAACATATAAAATATCAATATTTTATGGGGGCTATTTGATGATGATGATGTCAATTGCTGCAATTATACAGTGCCAGTGACAGGTGAATGAATATGGAGCACTGGTGACATGATAATGACAGGGAAAAATCAAAGAACAGCAAAATTCTTTCATCCATCATTCAAAAATCCAGAAATCCTGATAATCCAGCATTTTAGGAGAGCAGCCCAAGACCGAAGTTTTGCCGGCCGTAGCTTTTAGCAAGCATGTTGATTCCCTGACTCTATCTTGGGTTATCTGTATGTCATGCTGCTAGCACAACCTTTCTCTCCACACAAGATAAATTGGTATTGTCCCATATCCTGGTGGCTGCACAAGCAACTAGCATGTCCCAACATTTTTTTTTGGTGTTACTGTGAATTCTATTTCTACTGCGTAACAAGCAGCATATGTTACTATTTGTTCAAGCTATTACAATGGCTTCAAAGGAACCAAAGAGAAGTCAACAAGATACTGCTGGCAAGAAGAGACATGTAACTTTAACATACCACAGAAACTTCAAATAATTAGGAGGTTTGAAAGTGGAGAAAATCAACAAGAAGTTATGATTTCATACAGCATTGGATCATCAAATATCTATGATACAAAGAAAAAGAAGGACCACTTATAATCTTTTATGGCATCAAGTGAAAGCATGAAGGACCCTCTACTACTCTGATCAGTTGTGCAGCCCAAGCATCATAGCATTAAACAAAAAATATCTGTACAAACTTAAGTCAGTATAGGTACTAGCCGATAATACAGAATATCCGACAATCCAGCACCTCTTCAGTCCCATGCATGCTAAATAAACAGAATTTTACAGCACATTGAGAGAAGCTTGTCACTGTCATTTTATCCATCACAAATCTATCATAAAGTGGCCTGGGAACAAATCCATTCCATTGTGGTGAGAAGCAAGTGACCACCAGCCTGAGCCATGACAAGGCCAGAAATAGAATTAATACCAGTGAAGTGACAATAAAAGTAATAACAATTTCAAGTTATGCAACCATTGTGTCATGCAGGAGATGTCCCAGTTAAACAAATGTTCTGACCTATATTTGCACTATGATTAAATCGTGGCAATAGAAATCAAATCCCACCTGTCATCTGGCATCAAACTCTCCGTCTCCGTTGTTGCTTCAATATCGGACAGGCATGGATAGAGACAACCAGGTTTAGGTGGGCTGACCTTGATTCGTTTCATATCTGTCAATCCTACATACTGCTGAAGATCCCCAGCTGAAAAATTGTAACATCACACGTGCTGTACATCTTGACTGAACATCTCATTCAGTATAAGGAACTCAAAAGTCAAACAGCACAAAAAATAAAACAAACCAACCTTCATGCCTCTCGTCTGGAGAAGACGACTTCCGGACATTTGAGTGTTCTGGTGGCGACTGCTTCAAAGGTGACATGTGAGAATCTCTGCTTGTCTTTGACGGTGAAAACTGTGAGACACTTTCATTTGTCCGTGTTGGCAATAAATTTGTGAGCGTTGGCAACGGAGGAGGAATGGGAGGTCCAGATGAGTCCTGTTAACAACAACACTGCTACATCCAAAATATAGCTTAATGCATTAAACAGCCGCTGTTTCTGGCTTTGTCAATGCAGAAACTGAAATAGGGTGCATAAAATGCTATGGCTATACAATAAGACTGCAAACATTGCACTGCATCAGCACACACATTTTCCTAAGGCTTTCTTTAGTTTCAACATACCATACAATTTCACAGTATGCACATAAATGTAACTGCATTTATGCCCATACGAAAAGTACAGCCTTCTCTGCACTGATTTTCATAAAACTCACAAATGCTACACAGCATCATGTGCATCACTTGTACATTAGATTTCAATGAACTGATTGGCGTGAAATGCACACAACTCCATTCAGTTTATGTGAAAATTTACTCTACAAAATTTCGTAAAAACCGGACCAAAAATGCTGAAAATCAACACAAATTTCATAGGCCCTTAGAGAAAGCATGACAATTTCCTTCACATTTTCTCTCAAAACTTTGCAAACTTTTCTCTTCTAAACCATACACACAACAGGCACCTGCCATCTCATCCTCCTTGACTAACATTTGATAAGCAATACATATCATGAAGCGCCTCATTATGTTCAGCAAAAGTGGAAATGAGCAGAGAACACACAGTTCCAATTTAAAAACACTATGTATCATGTACATTTATACCTGAGGTGTATAATTTTAATATTGTAATGTCACTAAACACATATTATTTGCATCTTAATAACCTTAGCCATGCAATATTCAAGACAGAAGTAATACGTTACATGTTCCCTGTGAGTATCCGGTACAGCAGTCCTGTTGCGTGCACTGTCCACTGATGAGGCACACTGTTTGTTCTTGTTCCAACGGTTCAATAGCATTTCTATCTCCTTTTGACGTTCTGACTGCATGCTTTTAGCGTTGGCCTTATCTGCTGCGATAGCATTGCCATGTTCGAACATCTGAGCCAAGGCCTTACTGGATCGTGTTGGCAAGCCTAGAAATTTACTTCACATGAGTTGTGAGGTTCTTACAACATTCAATATTAAGACCAGTCTTCTGGGATGTGGCATCATGTGCAGGGTGGTCAAGAAGTCATTGTACCCATAATTCATCATGTGAATCTCTAAGTGAATGGCATGTGCCATGTAGTTAACCATAGTTTGCAGCTTGCATAGACTGATGTTAACAATGTTGCCACACATCACCTAGGAGTTCACAGCTGCCACAGCACAAAGAATGAGTTCTCTTATTTCATAATACAGTCAACAAAAAGTGGCAGATCACAGGTTCAATTTGACAAGAACAGAATCCAAGAAAAATGTTTGCTTACAAGAAAGTGTAAGACATTCACACAAAGATGGAGACCAGTCCTCATAAATCTTATGACGTTTGCCAAACGTGATACTTTCCTTGGCTCTGCATTCATAACCACAAAACTGAATATAAAAGTCACCCTCACACAATAACAAATGTTTATAATCTTAAATAGCCAGATGACGTAGCACATATACACTTTTGTAACTGGTTGTTTCACGATGTGCACAGGCTTCACTGTGCTCTATGTACACAGCCAATCATTAACCCAATCCCTTTTTCAACAAAATGTGTAATTAGATGTGCATATGAATGCCACATTAAATCCTTTCTTCAACCAACAGCCAAAGAAAGACAATACTGACATTTCCAGCACCAGGTTTTTACAAACTTACATTTTGTACTAATTATATACATATAGAGAAGGCGTATCTCTGACATGTTTCGGTACACCTGTACCATCTTCAGGGAGAATGCCTTCCATATATGTATATAACTAATGATGTGCATTTAGTTGGGAAATAAATTGAGTACATTGACCTGGAAATGCAAGGAGTGGACAACTTTAAAATAATTTATATAATGTTACCTACAACAGAACAATCAGCACAGGTCCTCGATTTCCCCACTGCCTGGTGACTAGACAGCATGACTTGTATGCGTTGGGGAATGTGATGGGAAACGTGTGCACGAAGAAGTTTTGTACACACATAGCTCTCCAGAACATTGCACAGTAAACTTGTAGAAATACAAATTGCTGTATTTGAGCACATCACAGAACACATTTAACTTCATCCATGTCTATAACCATTTACATATCTTCTTCCCTTTCATCAGCCCAGATAATCAAGATTTTACTGCAGGACAGTAGAAATGTCTACCTGCTACATGACATCACACCTCAGGGCACACTTACAGAAACTGCACACAATTTTTTAAGTCCCAAACACAAAGGCCAATGAACAATATTTGAAACTCAGTCTTGTAAAATAACATTCATACCTCCAGCAGAATCTGGTGAGAAAACGGCTACTTCTGCAACATTTGATCCATTTGCCTGTTTCACTGCACAGCCACTTCCCTGTCCAGATGGTGAGATTTTCTTGGGATTATTTTCAGTTGTCACGGACCCCTGCAACTGTGTCACTATGCTGCCCACTGTCCTCTTCACAATAACAGGAGACAGAACTTGGTTTGACAAGTTTCTTTGTCCATCATTATGACCTGCAAGATATTTGGCTGGCACAGGCATTGAGAACGCAGCCTTCGGAATCAAAGCTTGACCATCCTTGCGTTCAAACATCGCGCGTCTTTCTGACAAAGGCAGCTCAGCCGGGTCTTTTCCAGTCTTCTTTGTTGGACTTGATTCAAAGAGAGCAGCCTTGTGAAGTACAGAGCCAGTTTTTGGAGACAAATCTCCCCGGTGAGGACTACCAACACGAAGACCCATCTGTGGCACATTTGGTATACGTGGACTGCCAGTTGACTTCAAAAGAACACTTCTTTTATCCGGTGAGCAGCTTAACTTGCTGCTCGAGCTGTTATGAAGGCTCTTCATTCCCATCACTGGAGTTTGAGGGCTCTATAGTGACAGAAACCAGTCAAATAGGTCACTATCTTAAACTTTACTTTAAAGGGTTAGCCGATTTGAGTGACAACTGCAGCAAGTAAAGAGAACATACACATCTGAAGTGGAATTTTGACTGTTAAAAGCAAGATATTTGAGATGACATTGGAGGTTCTGACAGTGATGCTACTGGAGATTCAATATTCTGGAATGTGACGCAGTGTCAAGATACCTTTAAAAAGTTCAGAACTACTGCCCAGTTACACAGTTACGTACCAGAAGACATGAATGTTCAAGAAACGTGAGTTTGTGTACTCATCTTTTCGTCAGTGTTGTAGGGACCTGATTGCTTGTTATTTGCAGTCCCTTACAAGCACTGTGCATAGCTGCAGTCAGAAGAGCATGGCCACTGCTAGCGTTCTCCTGAGAACAGCTCAGCAGTGCAATACCGCTTTCAAAAACATTTACCATTCACAGAAAATTCATAGCTTCATTCACTGTGAATGCTTTTGAAATGGACAGAAAACACTTGTTAGCATGGGTGCATTTCTCCCCTTCTTCACCTCTTCACCAAAAACTAGCAAGTATTCAGGCCACTACTCTACATTACAGATCAAAGCACAAACAGCAGACACTTCTCGCAAGCAGACTATCAAAGACCAAAGCCGCAACAATTCTGTACATGAAATATTAAGACTCTGGTCGTCTGGCATGTGAGGCCACAGCATGCAGATGGTTATGTTGGTAGGACATGGGAACAGCAACAGCTGATAGGACACATACAGCATGCGTCTTGCTTCCATTAAATTGTATCCAAGAATGATAGCAGTGTTCAGAAACCTGTTTCCTGCCATATCTCCCCTATAGCTTTTTCCACTCCCTTGATACCCACGAAGGGCAGCACCATGAGGACTACAGGTCTTTCTTAAGTCTGAGCCCATAAGACCACCCAGTGGTGAGCTGTGTAAGTCAAGAACCATATTCTCAAGGACTAATGTCTTCTAGCATGTACCGTCATGTGTAAAAAGTTCCCAGCATTTCAACCAACCAAACTGCCATCATCTTCAGAGTCAAACAGTCTGAGCCCTGCAGATGAGGGCACTAAGACCGTTTGAAATGTCAGCAAACGCTCACTTAACAAGTATCACATCCCAGAAGATTTGAATTATCAGCAACACTCTTGTGAGAATCCCAAATGCTGCAGCCATATTCTTGTTGGCAGGGTAGCATGCAGTTCATTATGGATATGCTGGTGTTTGTTACACTCTCGTGCTGTCACCATCCCATCCCATCCCCAAACATCACACCATACACCACTACCAGACGTAACATCTCACATGAATACATGATTGTGAATGAACATCATATCCATTAGAACGGTCCAGGTGATTATGCCCACTAGTATTTTAATGTTAATGAAAAGCTGAATTGACACATGTGAAAATGCAAATAAACATTAAAACCACGAAAACATACAATACATTAAATGACCGGAAGGAAGTATTACGCCATGCAGCACAAAATCAATCAACAAAGGTTAATGAAAGAAAACTATTATCTTCAAATTGGTGAATATGAGAGGATGCATACCCAAACATAATGACTCTAAAGTACACTTAAATTGGTTAGCAACCAAAATAATGACATACAGAAAGCTCCTTCTGCCATGTTACCTACTTGAATTGGCAGCAACTTTACTGCATCAGCCTGTGTCACAGGTGCTTCATCTTGAATAGTTGCCAGCTTGTCTTCATGTTTGCTGGGCGAAGCTGGACCAGCAATGCTGCATGTCTTAACTGGTGATACATCGCCATTACTGTTGCCCTGCGAAGAATGTTTTGAATAATCATACACAAGTCTCGATTTAGACTGGGTGTGTGAGAATCCTTGTGCTTCCTGTAAATAAAGCCAGAAACGAAGCAAATCTAGTCCAATAAACACTGTCGTCCCAATAAACACTGTCTTCCCAATCATTACTTCTGTATCAATCAGAATATCTTGATTTACTTGTACACAAAGAACAAACTCATGTTTCACTGAATTCAGCACAACCAGCGAATCTAACTCCACAGAGAACAGTCCTTTGTAAAACTACTAATTCCTCAGCTGGTCAAGTTGTTTCTCACATTTTGTGCAACCTGGAAGTTCATTGCCATGTTCAAAACAGCCCACCACTTGTCCTCATCCTGAGCCAAACTAATCCAGTCAATGCTCTCCAATGCTATTTTTGTATGATCCATTTTAATATTATCCTCCCACATATATGCCTAGGTATTACAAGTGGCCTATTTCCTTCAGGTTTCCCCACCAAAACCCCATACATTCCTCTCCTCTCCCATACATGCCACATGCACCACCAGTTGCATCCTCTGTGATTTGCTGACTCTAATACTGGGCAGGGACATAGCCATGAAGTTCCACATTGTGCAGTTTCCTCTAGCCTCTTGCAACTTTGTCCTCCTTACACCCCATTGTCTCCCTCAGCACCCTATTCTCCGAAAGCTCCAGCCTATATTTGTCCCTTAATACACTCAATCAAATCAGCAGTCTAAATTTTCAGAAGTGGCACAAGATTCCAAACATCTGCCTACAGCATGCGGTCAGTTAGCATTATGCTTTTTCACAATATTCAGGTAACAACAGAAGACTCCTCTAGACCACTGTTTTCCCAGACTTTTCTGTTTGTGGACCCGTTTTGGTTTCAGAAAATAATGAAGGATCCTTACATCCTTGTTCAACTAAATATAGAGCATCCAGATGAAAGGTATCCAAAATTAAAAATGTGTACTTCCAATGATTTTATATATCCACGAAAGCATACCAGTAGCATAAATAACAATGCATTGTATGATTTGTCCTTAACTAAACTGACTGTTGCTCACTTCTAGGGTACAGGGAGTTCCATAATCAGATATTCCAATAGTCACATGAAATAAACACACCACCAATTACAGAAATTTCACAATTATTTTTAACAAAACATTATTCCTTTAATAAAAAAGTAAGTAAACTTTACAGTAGCCATTACAGAAATGTATCCACGGATACCCCAGGAGCTGGTTGCAGAACCCTTGGGAACCATGGAGCACTCTTTGGGAACCATTGTTATAGAAAATAAAAAGTTATCCACACTTTATGATACGCAAGATGTACTACATCAGTACATCACCAGCAGCATGTACTGCAAGAAAAAATACAATTTCCTTTCAGTAACAGACACAGAAAGACTGATGAAAATGATGGTCTAATTCAAAACTAGAGGGAACCAATAATACGGTCTCAACTGTATTATCTTAGGAAATAACTGTTGCAGTAGAAGTTGTAGTTGCAGGCTTGGGCTGAAATCAGACACAGTGACCCAGTAAGTAGAGCAACATTGCTGTTCAGGGTACTTATTGTATGTGACTATTGTAGTTTATCACCTCCCACTGCCATTCTGCTCCACACCGGTGCTTTCTGCTGAGTGGGATACGTTAATGCAATAAAATGGCAGAAAGGAAGTAGCAACGAATAGCTCAGACAAAATAATGACCTCATATTTCAATTTTACTACATAAAACTGCTGCCACATTTAATTTTAGTACGTACAAGTGTTGCAATGATGTTTGCATCCAACACACATTTCTTGGTTTTCGGCGCTTCTTGTGTGACCTCCAAAGACCGCTGGCCATGTTTCAATTTGCTCAATATTTTGGAATTTTCAGCACCAACACTACGGTCACGAGCACAGCCTTTACTTGGACTTTGACTCTGTAAAGCACAAGAAGTGGATGCTCAAAACAGAAAAGCTGTCGCATGTCCCAATACGACTTTCACTGCTGTTCAGGTTTCAGGATAGACAATAATTTGTGACAATTTCACACCATGGTAAGTCCTGATAATCAGAATTCTGTTAATTCAGAAATTACACATGCCTGTCAGTCCTAGTGCAGTTAGTCTCTTGCACCCCAAGTTGTAACATTACTTATGTAAGCAGAATATCTTCTCAACCATGTTGTAAAATCACAGACATGAAAATGACAGTCATGTCTTCTAGTACAGGGTTTCAGCACACAGCAGAACCTCAAAAGTCTGTGAGTGACTGGGACCAATAAAGCTGTCACAAATATCGGAATCCATTTACAATATCAAGTGACTATTTGCTTCCAAGAACTTATAAAATACCCGAATAACAACACAGAATATCACTAAGAGGTATAAAAGACATGATACTTTATTTTCAGTAAAATACCAACAATCTTCAGAAGCACAAAATACATCAACTCTCATTTCACACAGCACAAAAGCAATCAACACCACTTTATGAAATACAGAGCTTTAATGAGCTGAGAGTGATCTGTGCAATTAACAGAAGAGTGGGGGAAAGCTGACCTGCCAGCCACTTGGTCTCATGCCAATTTTTCCAGACCAATCACACAGGGTAGAAATAGTAGCATTAAATTGTGCAATCCTGGCAGGTCAAAATCCTGAGCACCAAGATTCACAAAATTCAAGGCTCCACTGTACTACAGTTATTAGTGACCTGTGATTATTACTTCAGCATGGCAGATTAATGCCTAATCCAGACAACCCTGCTCCACATATTAAGTTAGTGCAGATGATGTGTTTTTCTGTCAGTTCCATTCCATGAAAGCACAAAACTATTTAAGAGAATTAAAAGCCACATTATTAGACTTCATAAGGTCCTTAAATTTCCATAGCTCCGGTTTTGGATTTACATACATCATGCAAAACTGCTGCAGTAGGATGGCTCAGATCGTCCTCCCAGTGTCTGATGTTTTCAGCAAGCACCGCCAACCTGGTCAGCCGAGCTCCCGATTTCCCCACCTTCAAATGTGGTGCCTCTGCTGCTTCTTGATTCTCCCTTTCATTTTGCTCTGCACTGAAATGTCCCTCTGTCCGATGTATTGGCGATGACAGTTGTGAATCTGTGTCACACAACACCATATCAAACTCTTACAATGCCAAACAAACATTCATTTCACAACTGGAAATTGCAATATGAAACTGGAAGTTTTCAGTGTTCAGAATGTGGTCCTCTCAGCTGCAACACTGTGCAGTAAGGTAAGAGGATACAGATGTTCTGGAGAAATATGCTGCCTCCATCTACAGGATCACAGTGAGCAGAAAGCAGTGAGCCTTCTGGTTTTCACAGTGGCATAATCAAGGGTACAAGTCATCAGGGATGTGATGCACCATAACATGCCAGACAACTTGAATCCTCAAACAGAAGGTTCCCTCTACAGACAAAACAGTTCCGCCAGCCTTAGAATAGAGGGCAGTTTCTCACAATTCCCGCTCACTTACTGTTCAAACCACCTCCCCCTCACACGACTACAAGTGATCACCATTCAACTTTCTGATATAGTGGCACTTTCTCACAATGCTGTCCTATTCTGATACAGTGGCACTTTCTCACAATTCTGTCCTACTCTGATACACTGGCACTTTCTCACAATTCTTTCCTATTATCCCTAGTAACCTCGATCTCTTCCTGTTCCCCCTCTCCTGTTTTGTAGCCACCACCTTCCTTGTTACCCTGACTATACAATTTGACTAAATCCTTACACTGAGCACTTCAACCTACAACCTGAAGGCAGTTATGCCTCCTGAATGACCCCACAGTCCAAGACCTGTGTCACAACCTAGACTACTGTCTTGAACATAAACTTCCAATTGCATTAGTGATTATGTGCATGCATTAGAGCCAGAGGCATTTCTTGTTATTCTAAATCCCATAAAAATATACATTACACCATGGCACAGTAAAAGTCTATTCATCCAACACTTTGTTTAATGGCAACTTTGCTCTAATGGTGTTTTTTTTTTTTCCCCATACAGTCTCTTGCAATTACACCTCTTTTCTCTCAATAGTTTCAATTCTCTGAAAAATAATGAACACATTTAATTTTATGAGAGGCAGTCAACAACATGCTGTGTGTTTTATTGTTTGCAATATTTTTAAATGTTTTATTTGTGCGTGTGTGTGTTAAAATATCACGACAGACCAGCTAGGACAAAGTGTTCATAAGTATCTCCTCAAACAAACCGAAAAATCAATTTATCAGGTTCAAAATGTAACATAAGTAGCATTGGTACAGTAACTAGACTATGAGCTGGATGATCTGGATTGATTCCTGGCAGGGGCAAGAGGTTTTCTCTTCTCAGTAACGTATGGACCAGCTCTGTTGCTCACCCAGCCGCCTGTTCAGTGGTTATGAGCAACTCCTTGTCCTGGGATAAAGAAACTGGGGTATGAAGTTGACCACTCACTTCCACATAGTGTCAAGGTCAGGAACAAGTGGAGCTATATCTTTACTCCCTTTATATGTCTTCATGGGCATGGAAACAGGCAAATTCACCTTCTACCAGACTGTTCAATCTCTCATCACATATTTCTTACAGAAAATAAAATAATAAGTATACCCTATTGTAGACACAATGCTTGTTGATCATGTTCAGAGAGTGGGACCAACCAAATATCTGTTTGGCGGTGACAAGTACATTGTCCATAACGTGAAACTGATGTTTTATAATATTAGGAATTATTAATCATCAAACAATTTAAATTATTTAAAACAGCAATCATGTTGTCACGTTAATATATAATGTACATCTTTCATTATCAGTCTTTTCGTTGCTCTATTTTATCCAAACTTCTATACGAGTTCACATGCTAGCATTCTAAGAGGTAAAGCAGGACAACAAGATTGAATATTTTTAATCTGAACATTTTTCCTGGACAGAGCATGCTAAAGCCTGTGACCTGAAGTTGATAATATGTTGCATATGAAGGGGACAATATAGATTTTTAAAATTTCCAAAATGTTTACAGTATTACCATACTAATACTGTAGACATTCTAAGACTAAAAATTGTTTGAAACTTACATTATGCATTGTCATTAGAATATCAAAATAACATTCAAGCATTCATAAAGCTATTTTTAATTTACCCACCTGAATATAAGGCTCCAAGCCTACGAAGTCTAGAACGAGCACTATCTCTGACAGCATTTGTGTAATCTTGCTTCTCTTCGGAGATTTCCACATTTACATTCTCTTTGGGCATATCTTCTATGCTTTCATCCAACTGTGTGTTCAAAGACTCGACTTTACTTGGCACTACACTGACATTGCTGGCAACAGATTCTGCTCCACCTTTTGCCACAGTTACTTCCACTGAAATTGGTATAATTCACATCATACACTACATTCATTCTCAGAGTTCCCTATCATCTAACCCTATAATCAAAATTTTCTCTTAGAGTATCAGCACAACAAACAACTCATCAGCTCTGTAGTTTACGAGGTACTTTCAACTCACCAGCATCTCTAAGGTACATTTTGTGACAAAATATAAATTCAATCATCATTTCACGCATTGGAAAGAAATTAGATATAAAATAAGATTCCAGTCTATGGGACTAAACACATACTCTTTTTGTGTGGATAATACTGGCCATTTCATAAATTAAACACATCACAAATCTTACCTTCTGCGGTTACTTTTAAAAGCTGTAGGGGATTGTAATCTTGTAGAGGATTACGTTGCATTGTGGCTCCTAATCCTGCATTAATCAACTGTGCATCCCTCTTTTCTCTACGAGCTTTGGACCGGGCCAACATTCGCTATAAAAAATAAATCATATTACAACCTATTCAGGAAGCAAATAAATCGACTGACGACCTAGCTTTACAACCTTGTTACCTGTGTAAAAGGATCCATGATGTATAAAAATTAACGTTTTACACAGTAAAACAAATCCTCAAGATTATTAGCCACCAAAGACATACAGCTAATATACCATAAACTGAAGACTCTTCGACCCCAAAACATTGACACTACACAACAGACTACCGCACCCTCAACGTACGTAACGTTCCCTTGTTTTGATTTTGCGGAAGCAAATTTTAAACTCAACCGCTGAAACTAGGATAGCCAACATGCTAAACAAGAAGTTAACACCTTGCTTCGCGCCTCGTCCTTTTCACACATTTATGCGTGTGTATAACGCTTTTTTGTTTAAGGTTATAAAACTTTCCGAAGATGCTGCTGTTCTTGATGAAGCCTCCTTACATTAATCTACACCACAATTCATACATATCTACATATACACAATATGTACTTTTTGGGGCAAGTGGTAGGGAAATTAAATTTCGGAAGAGTGCGTATTTCCGTTACATGACAGCCACAGCAGCCGAGGAAGCTTTCCATTGTAATGCACTTGTCTTGCGGATCGATCCGCACTGAGTGCTTTCAGACGTCTTTGCGTGATTTCAGGCTTTCGCCGCGATGTAAAGAATATCTGCGTCTGCTGGGATATTATGCAGCGTATAGTGGTAATTCCTTACGAAGTTTCGGTACAACCTACCCGTTCCGTCTTCAAGGGTCAAGAAAGCCAATTTTGTGTGTGGGGTATTTTGATTTAAAAAAAAAAAAGTAACATTAAAAGCGCCCTCCATTTACGTGGGTCACAACAGCGATATGCTAGGATGCTAGCGTGCAAACAAGCGTCTAAAGAGTATGTTATCTGATTCACCTGGTCTGTACAAGAATTGACCTGGATTATCCGTTAAATTCATTGCAAACATGTATTTTCATTGATACTTCTCTCACGTTCAATGGTTATGTATCTATATCCGTCGAAAACTGTCAAGGAGGTCATCAACTCTTATTATACTAAATGGATAAGGGAATTCTTTTCCCGGGGATAAAGCTGCAGGAGGGTAAAGATGACCACTCACTTTCATCTAGTGACGAAATTAAGAGGACGTGGAGCTATACCTCCGCGACCCACTATGCCTGTAAAAGAAACACGGTGCTGTATTAGATTTTGGCATGTTCTAATTTCATGGCATAGTCACATGAAGGATGTATTGAATATAAGTAAATTCTGTTCTATTCTGCTGTAACTTAAGAGAATGATTTACGATGTAAATCAAGAACGTAAGACCATGAAGCTCATACTCTGTACGGACTGTACGCAATAAATTGTTTACAAATGGCCGCCGCCAAATTTGTACACCGTTTGTAAGTAATTCTGTTTGGTGATCAGGCATATTAAAAATATGACACAAGTAATGAAAGATATCCTGCGGGCAGAAGTCATTGAATTTTATGTGAAGACCACCGAACCTTCAGACATTGCAGAACTGGGTTCGCCAAGGTAGTTTGTTTGCATATACTAAAAGTCTTTAAGATGAAGTTACACAAATTGTCTTATTTCTTACAAAAAGGAAGTCGTGGTACTTTCTGTGTTTATTATAGGCTATAATTTAGATTGGAAACAGAACTGGGGGTAAGGATGATTGGAGGGATGGATTCTTTCCACAAAATTTAAACTGACATGAGAAACCTGCATTTGAATTTCATGCAGCAGTAACTTTGAAGATCAATGTCTTCGGAGACGCGACGCCGTGTAGTCTGGTATTATGCGTTGATGTTTCGGAGGAACCCATTACTTTCACTTCAGAGTATTATAAAGCAAATTTCTACCACTGAACCCGGCGTCACATTTAACCGTACACTATCTCCTTGTCATAAAATAATGCGAATAGAGAGTAGCCTAATATGAGTGAATGAAGTACGTGAAATCAAAATCAAGTGTATGCTTTGCTCTATTGAAAATCAATGCCTTTTCTTTATAAAACCTTTATACTGGAAACTAAACCTTGAAACATTTTACAAACAGATCAGCTGAAAAATATGTGTACAATACTGATGTATAATTAAAAAGGCTTTTTTGTTGACATTGAAGTTACAAAAAAATCGAAAGTTTTATGATGTTATTTGAAAGGCCAGGTGTATTTGTTTTCCCTGCATAATTTCACAGCATGACATGTGAAATGAAATCATTATCATTATACATCAAATAAAAACGCAAGGAATGCCACATTTGAAAATTTGTTGCATTGTTCCATATATACCTACTAAAGTAATCAGAATGCAGTGGCCAGGTAAATGTGTCACATGAAGAAAGTCAAGAAACTGTTTCCACTCCACAGTGTGTAAAACTGCTGGCAATTTATTCACAATTCAGAAGTGAAGCAATTTATGTTGTGAGTTTCACAATTGTATTTCTGAGGATTCAGTCTTCTGGGATATGATGTTGTTTCACCAAGGAAGTAGATCCTGCTATCAAAGGACCATAGTGCCTTTAATTACAAGGGTCTTGGACTCCTTGACCCTTGAAGATGAAGGTGCTATGATCTTCAACTCCAGGGACCAATAACCCAGCAACACAGCGTCACATTCTAGAAGACATGAATCCTGTATCCTAACTGAAACCTGATGCTTCATGTGTTCATCACAGTCAATATTTCCAGCAGAGTCTTTTGTGTGTTGCAGCAAGTTGAAAAGATCACAAGCACCATCACTTTTACAGAACCTTCACAGCTGATATCCTTGAAGAAGGTAGTAGTTCCCCTCCAACATGGACATTATCTGTCTTCCTGATAAGGTGCCATATCCAAATGACTTCATAACAATTTGGCATGTATCTCAATCCCCAAAATTAAAAGCGAAAAATGTTTTATATTGTAGCTGGTTTGATGCACATGAACGTCTCCAGAAATTACATCAACAAGCAATTCTTGAAGCTCGGGAAGTGCGAGAAGAATCTGTGAAAGAAATGATCATGTCCTATAATAAAGTAGGTACTGGATTCTTTTGTATCAACAGATCTAATGTTTATGTACAAGAATTATATTTAAGTTAACTAATATGAAGAAATATGTGATGGTTTTGGGACAGTAATGTGTTACACTACAGAGACTTGCATAAATTCTGTTTCTTTGTATCTTATATCATGCTGCAGCTGCTGATGTAACTATTTATACATTTCAGATGCCCATTCTTGTCCACGAGGCTATTTGTGTGTCTGTTTGGAGAGAAAAGATTTTGCCACTCCTCCTAAAAATAACACCAGAACCCAAAAGTGTGTTTGTTCCATATATGGTTGTAAGTAAGAACTGTCACTTCAAACAGTATTCAGGAACCAGAAATTTAAGTATGATTTTGCTTTAGAAAAGGAATACTCACCCTGTCTGTAGCACTTTGACGAGTATCAAACAAGCACCACCAGCTGGTCCACAGCTTCAGAAAAACATTACATTTTATTGCATGTCAGAAACTTTCCCACAACTTAAAATTGTTAGTAGGTGCTTTCATCTGTGACCAACAGCAAAACTTCTGCTATGAGGGGTCAAGCAGTGGAAATATAACTTTATAGCGGAACACATACAGTCTTTACATTAGCATCAGTTTTTGGAAAAATATCTAAAGAGTTACAAGTAGACTTCTTTGGAATCTACTATGTACCATTTACCAAAGTGCCTTTTTCCACTCCATATTCTCTGCATTTTTAAATGTACTTCAAAATTCTTGTCCCTACATAACAAACACCTCTGAATATTTGTCATTTATTGTAAATGTTTCTGCTTAATGTATGGTTACAACACCTGCAGAAGCAAAGAATTAATTGTTATGTTTTGGTGAAGAACTGACAACAGACAGCAATCAGCAATCAGCATGAAGGGTAATCACAACAAAAAGGTTAAGGTTTTCTTGATGGTGAATATTAAGGTGTGACCCTGTGCAGTTTCACATAAGAGTACCAACTTTCACAGGAATATGCTGCCTCCATCTTTACCCCTAACATAAAAACAGACGGTTCCTTCAAAGTGTCGGTACCTACATAGTGTCACATCTTATCAAAGCAGCATATGTTCACTGTGTGTGTGGTCTTGTCACTGTTGCAGCTTTTCCATGAAGCCACTGCTGTGGAGTTTCTGGAGACACTCCTCTATCACGCAGACTGTTGTGAAGCTCTGGCTGAACATTCTCTTGAACTGATCGATTATTCTACCTTGGCTATCACAAGACTGCTTGCAGGAAGTACAGAGAAAGTTTCTGAACCTTCACACAGTTTGAAACCCTCTCAGGATCTGGAGCAAAAAGAAATGACACTTGCCTTTAACATTGGCATAAAATGCATTTCCATAATTGGATGCATAGCGCAACATCTGGACAAGTAAGTGTGTTTTTAAGTGCAAGTGTCTTACTTCACCTTGATTTGATTAATCTCTTTATGTAGCATGATGAAGTTTTTTATCACCCAGAAGGGATTAGAAGTGGCTATTCTATGACAATTATTTTTGTCCTTAAATTTTGTGTTCTGTCACATTATGTTGGTTGTATTATCCTCACATTATCTGTAAGAAGTGCACCAATTATGTGAAAGGCTGTGTCAAATTTTGTCCCACATTTCATTTCTAAACCTGTAAAGCATGTTGCAATGGAGTTTTGTACTAGGGGACTGCACAGAAGTTTAAGAACATTTAGTGGTTTATTTTATAAATTTGTATGTACTTCAGTCCAGCTGTACTGCACAGAACAGTATGATGACTGGTGAATCAGCAACTGGACAGAATTTCGAAGAAACCAGTTGTGCCTGATGGAAGTAATGAAGTACTACCTTGAATTTGCATAGGGGGGGCACTTTCAACAGCACAGCTGATGTCCCAGCTGGGATTCAAACTGAACTCTCCTGAATATAAAGCACTACCACCACACCAGCATGCCCTGTAGACACAGTCTTGGTACCTGTCAGCAGCTACTGGGGAGCCAGGGTATCTGTCAGTATGATGGCTAAGCTACAGGCTGGACAGCTGACAAACTGTGGCTCACTTCCTACTGGGGTAAGAAATTTTCCTGATCTCCAAAACATCCAGACTGGCTCTCAGGTCCACTCAGCCTGTTGAGAATGAGGGGCTCATTCCCAGGGGTAAAGTGGTCAAGACATGGTGATGACCACTCACCTCCATGTAGTGCCAAGGTTAACCTTTTGGCGCCGGAATTATTTTTTTAAATTTTAGCACACCTGTATATAAAATGTGAATAATACAGGAACCAAATATGTTAGATTTATGAAACAAACTGCATTTTGAACAGGAAAAAACGGAGAGTATATACCATGTTTAAAATATTTAGTACCTATATGTGTTGAATAAATATATAAAATGTAACGTATAAAGGTTAGGGGTGCGGTACGACCACTATAGTCGTCGTTAGGCATCAAAGGGTTAACAGTGACTAGAGATAACCTCCTCTCCCCATATCCCTTCACAGTGTGTACAGAGAACCTGTCCCTTTACTGTCTCACCAACTTCAACTAAAATCCATCTGGTTGAGTCCTTGAAAAGCTAGTGAAAGCAGTGTCTGTTGTTTATGTAACTCATATATTTATTACCACACTCACATAAACCCACCAACCATCTTGTGCTAGACTGTACTAACGATAGGTCACTAACCTGCAGTAACCAGACAAGACATAAAATCAGCCCACAACACAATACACCAAACAGACCACATAAATCTGATGCCAGTAACAAGCATGATGAAGAACCAGGTCTTCTGGGATGTGATGCTGTGTTATTGGGTGTGTAGTTCCCAATGTGCCTTCATTTTCAGGGTCACTGCATTTCACATCATCACAACATAGAAGAACTGCATCTTCAGCAACACTGCAGTAAGAATCACATATCTTGCCACAAATGTTGTGTCACTAGGTTATGAACACTGCTACCTACCATAAGTTCTTGGCTATATTCAGATTTACTGCATGTACAAACATAGCATTTATGTTTCCTGTGCCACACTGTGCACCTACTACAGAACACCACAGCTATTACAAAATTACCCCTACACTGTTGCCAATATACAACATAGCCACAGATATTAATACAACATGCAAGTACTACTGCGCAGTACAGTATATGGATGTCATTTAAATCCTAATTTCAATTTCCTTTTATTGTCCATATTGTTGTTTCTTAATCAGTGTGTTATTTCTTCTTTAAAGTTAAAAAAGGTATACAGGTAGGCTGACATGGATGGCAACTATTCAAAATGGCAAGCAGTGGACGCAAGATAGAGCCCTGCCCAGACTTGACAGTTCATGGTCACTTTAAGTTCAAAGGTACACACTTATGTATGTTCAACTTCAGTACATCACGTAATTATTTTCTACATTCCATTAACTCAATAGCCTTCCACTGAGTGCAACATCCAGCATGTTCTTCACCTACGATATCCCCGTTCTTCTGGTAAACATCATTGAGAAGCAACCATGGACTAAACAGGATCCATCTGGTAAAATTCTCAAATATGAAGGTGAGTAAAAGTTGTAACATCTTGGGCAACCAGCAACAACAATTCAGAGCAGAGGTCAAAAGTTTCAGAAAGGCTGTCTCACCATCATCAGGAAATGGTCTCCAAAATGACAGATTTCTGATCTAAGTTTATGTAGCTGGTCACCTACAGAGATTTTATCATGGGAGATCTAAGGTTATCACAGCAATGTCCCTGCGGATTTCAGTCTTCTTGGAAGTGACACAGTGTCACTGGGTGAGTAGTTCCTGACATTTAAAGGACTGTAGTGTGGTAATCTTCAGGATCTTCTTGGCTCTGAAGATAAATGCATCATAATCCTTCACAATGTCATGAACTGCTCACCCAAAGACACAGTGTCACATTGCAGAAGACAGGAATGTTCAAGATAATCTCACATTATCAAGAGATATCAGCAACAAATCTGCATATACAAAAGAAGTCTTGAAATTGGCCATTTTGTCTTGTGTGTGTTGTACGAAACTCTTCTTGAACGTCACTTTTTTTCTGTTTACTCCCTGCATATGAATGTCAGCAGAGCATCTCACTGTTGCTACTGAGTGCTGTACTCCATATCCAAGCGATTTATGTCATTACTTATTACCCACTGCATAACCTCAGCTTCAATGCTGTGATTTCTAATACAGGACAAGAAGTCAAAGAATGTCTTAGTACAAGCAATATAAAACTGAACTTCCTTATCCTGCCTCCAACCTAATACCATAGCAGAGGTGAATCCCCCAAATTAAAGAATGAGCTGATGGCATATTCTTGCAAATATACGTAGCATCCACAGTTGGTAAAACTGTGCACATACTGTGACAGAGGTCTTAACTGTCACTTTGAGTTTCATTCCCACTTCCTGTGTACAACAGTACAGTTCTCAATGCTGTATCATTCTCAGACTTCTTAATATGTCATTCTTTGTCTACAGTTTAAAGTACTACATATTGTAATGGTGACAAAGAAAGCAACAGGCACAGAATTTGTAATTCTGCTCGCACAGTGCAGTATTGCTTTTGCTGATGAGTATTGTCAATGAATATTTTTTGCCATAAATTAACATGAACACTACAAAGGACAGTATATCAAAACAAGTCTGAGAAAATGTTACCTACAAATTTTGAATTTCTTGGCTTTCAATGTGACTGCCACATCAATCTCAAGATTAGAAAGCCCATAGCTGTGCCATTATAAGTTCCTGTCCTTGGTTCTGTGTTCCAGATTGCAAATGGCAGAAGAGGAAGGGAGAAGCTGACACAAAGGTAACTCGTGCTGAGGCCCAAACATGGCTTGCACTCAGACATCTCCTGTTGGATCCTCGCTGTCCTACGCACTATGACATCAATGAATACCGCAAGAATCAGCTTAGTAAGGTCAGGATACTGCTTTATGCCTAATTTACACTTGGATGAATGTATACTGTAAAGAATACCTGAGGCTTATCCATCGAGTAGATTTTCCTGGCCATGATCTGCAAGAAAAAATCAATTATAAAACAAATTTCCTACAGTACTGACAAGCATTTGCCTGCATTTGTTTTGACTTCTTTATTGAAGAGTGGTGTAAATTTCAGGAAGTTTAACTTACAATTCTTGTTAATAGCACCTCAAATGTATATTACCTTAAAGAACGGCTGAGTACGCAAAATAGCAAAAAACTCACTTGAAAAATATGTGTATTCCAATTAAATATGATTTTTTACTTTTGTATTACAACTGCAAAAACATTTCCTCTGTCCCCTTCAATCACCACATAACTCTCATCATATATTCTCTCTGCAGGTTCAACGGTTCCTGCATGACATACTTCTAGATCAACTGTCCCCACTTGTAGAACTGAAATTATGGCTGGCCAAGTTGGCTGTATCCGACCCCCCTGTTAATACACGACGTCCCTTACTACTAGAAGTTGTACCTCAGGTAATTTCCAGTCGGAATTGTGATAATTTATTGTCTTCTGTTTATAAGTCAAAGATTACAGACTTTAAATATTGTTATTTTAAATTTCATACCATGTAAAATAACATACGTATCTAGCCAGCCACATGCCTGGCATAACATAACCTTCATTGACTCCATGGCCTTTTTCATGCTGTATGCCATCTACTTCTGTCTGGGCTGACTGACAACCGATCGGTATGTTGCAACACCAAAATTATGGAAAAGCTCTCAGTCAACAACTGTTGAGTGATTAAAATTTGCAGTAGATTTGAAACTGTGGAGAATCATGACAAGAATCCCAGACATTAGCAACTGACAAAATGAAAAAGTAGCTACAGTGTAATTTTGGCTAACCCTTTCCACTGTAATTTGTAATGCTAATATTTTTCCTATTTACATTTGGACATGGCCTTCATACAAAATATTTATGACCAGACTGAAATGGAACCAGCCAGACCAAATGACATTTATAGTTACTAACAAATAGCAGAAGCTATCAGAAATGTAAAGATGATGACAGCCCAAACATGCAAGGTGTGAGGTACAATTTGCAGGGCGCTACTTGACCATGTTTCAAATGTTGGGGATCCACCTGACAGCACAGTGGCAGGGGTCATGGATTTCAGGATATCACAAAATTTTGAGGAGTAAACCGAGATACAATTCATCTCAATTAGTACGGTGCACAAAAACAGTTAAATCCAGTCACTACAGGCTCACAAGCAGTCTGAAACATGAAAATGTGAACATCTTGAAGAAAAACAGAAGGAAAAACTAAAAATCAAAGCCATTGACACAGAAACTTTAAAAACAACAGGATGGCCAGGTCAGAAGTTAAGGCATCCTATCGCACCATAACATTAGCTCATGTACCTTTTTCAAAATTCTGTTATCAGATCAAACAGAGGCTGCTTCAGAAGCATAACAAACGATGGAAGAAGATTGCTATGAAGAATGCAGAGATGATGTTCTGTGAAAATGAACCCTACATTATGGACATTATGAAGAGGTGAATACACTTTCCAGTTTACTTTTATATCTCAGACAACACATTATCATGTATTATGAATACTAGATACAAAGACTGTTTCATTTTAAACAAACTGTATTTAATATACTCCTCATTCACAACCACTTGTACAACAGAACTGTCATATTGTACCTAAGATTCAGGCCATGGGGCTTGATGTTTCCATTTCCAGCTTGAACAGAACATACGATCTGGACACATTAGAAGCTTTAATGGCTGGACCACCAAGCTGCATTGCATGTGGACAGCCTGCAGCTAGGAAGTGCTCACGATGCAAAGCTTCATACTGTGGAAGGTACGGTGCACTAACAAGGATCAGAACACTACAGAACAAAGTTACAATAACTATGTATTTATCTTTAAATACTGCCAACTGTGTAGTGCAGAAAGGTGGAGGTAAATATATATAGGGGAGCGGTGGTAGAGCTCCACTATTTCTGAACTTCAGCACTGTATACAACTTTCTGCACTAATTACAAATTTACAATTGTACAAATCTGTACCTTGAGGCTTATAAATACCTGTCAATTAATCTTGCTCAGCATGTATGCTTTGAAACAAACTGTGTGTTTCAGAGACTGCCAAGTGAGACACTGGCCCACACACAGGAAGTCATGTGAATCTGCTGCTTCAGCCAGCAGAGAGAGCAAATAAATGTGCACATATGTTGAAATTACTCTGAAGAATAATGCACACTGTAATAACAGCACAGTAAGACTTTTGGTCTGAAGTTTACCATCCTAACAGAAACTTATTTTCTTAGTGTTAAGTCTCCCATTATAAAGCTTGCCACAATGTGTGACTGAGCATCTCACAGAAACCCTGACTGTAAAAAGGCTATGCACATTTCATTGATGTAATTAATGTTAAGCCATAACTTCACAATGAAAATATATTTCAATACATGGTGGTCATATCATTAAAAGCATCATGGTTTAACCTACTTACTACATTCCATAAGCAAAATTAGACACGTCTTTATCTCCCAAAACATCTGAATTGACTGATTTTTCACAACCCTGTATGATGCCATTACACAACTATTTAATGATAAACTTGTCAGTTGCCAATAACATTAATATGGCAATTCTGCAACTTCAGAGATGGCAGTGACACCAAGTTCTTGGCCCAGAGACCGACTACCCTCATTAGATATTTCTCCAGACAAATTCTGCGATAGTAGTCAGTTTCCTTCCACATTCTTTCCAATTCTGATACACACACATTTTATTTCCTGTAACTTATTCCACATCCTACCATTCTGAAATGTTATGTTATATGATTCAAGTTACATTACTTTCCAACACAAAAATGAAACGACATTGGGCTAGAAACAAAGAATCAACTTAAAGCTAGATGACTGCTGAAGTGCTGCCTGATCAGGGCTATCACACAGCCATGGAAAACCAAAGGAACTCAGACAAAACCCTGCTACAGTGGGATCCTGAGCAAGACGAACCTTACGTGATGTCACTCAGAATGCAACCCAACACTCTACACTGAGGTGCTGCATTAAACTGTCCTTGCTATGGTACAGTGTACAACATAAAATTTGGCATCCATATGAAGTGTACAGTGAGCTCCATATTTCAATGACTAACCTACAGACCCTTGTAGCAAAGCCTTTATACAAAATCTGGTATGGAAAGAGGGACATACAGGATTGTTATGAAACAGTTTTACATTAAACAGTGAAACCATGGTAATGGCACAGAACTTCAAACTTGCATCTAACAGTTGCTAGATAGCATCTACAGTAACAGTAATTACACACACAGTGGTCAATGACCTGTTATCCACTTACATAAATAAAAACCTTTATAAAAGAAAATGGGATCCATGGCACTGCATCTTAACTTGGGGTGGGGGTTTAGTACTGAAAAAATCTCTCTCTGGAATGATTCATTGTAAATGTTCTGGTAAAAACACTTGAAAGCCAATATACTGGCAAATCCTACTGTCACCTACAGTTTTTCTTGTGTGATGTGACAGCACACAAGTTCTTGTTAAATAAACCTTTTCCAAAGACAAGGAAATTTAAAGGAAAGGAATTCATGACTCAGTTATGCAGAATGAGTATTACAGGAAAAATATCAAGCATAGATATAAACATTTTTTTATTATGTTTGGAAAGGCATTTACATAATACTTCAAGGATCTCGTGACTGTTTCAAGTAGTCCCTCAACACATCATTGGCTTGCGTCTCCTCACCATAATCCTGCAACAGAACAGACATTAAGCAGGGAAATTCTCACAACACAACTTACCTTATAGCACCAACATCTTCAAAACTTACCTTAACAACAACGCAAGAACAACCAACAATTTTACGAGCCTTTCCTGTGTTATCGATCTTGCATAGACCTGCCCATTCACCAAGTTTCTTATTGTTGTCCACCTTAATGAGTGGAATCTGGTGCTCATTGCAGAGGGCCTGTACAAGTTTCTTGTACATTGGTTCATTGCAGTTTTCTGCTAGAACACACAGCAAAGCTTGTCGCCTGCAACGACAATTTCACAGCACTGTATCATATTGCACCTTTCTTCATCACCACACTGAGCACACACGAACTGCACTGCACAGACAGCCTGTATCTACCAGATCATCCCCCAACAGCTGTGCTGCTCAGGAACATGATAAAAGAAACAAACTGCGCTTATAGGCTGTAAACTGCGAGTCTCAACAACTGCCCACACACACAGATTACATGTCACAAGATGAGCCACAGTAGTTCTCAGTATTATGATACTGTGAAAGACAACATCTCTGCAGATTCAAAATAGCGTAACCCAATAGTACAGCACTCCTCATGACATGTTTATAGCTGCTACACATAAACAAGTGGCATCATATGCTACAACTCCCCCCTCTTCAACCACTGGACGAAGGTCAACGCATGACTTCACAACTCTTGCGAAGCCAGCCCCGGCTCACTGACCAAATGCCAAGGACTTTACAAAAACAACCCTACTATGCCAACTGCAACTCCTCTGCACTCCAGCACTGCATTGCTGCATTGTGCAAATGCCATTATACTTTCAGAAATAATGATTAATAATTGCACAATCACTGCAACAACTACAAGGGGTGTAAATTGTAAGTTACAATGAACCAACGCCATAAAACACACTAAAGAACTAACATATGCTGTACATACACACTACAATTGAGTTACATGATCTACTGAAACTCTGCATGTGCAATGGCTGAATGTCTAGAAGGAAACTAAACATTCACTTGCATATATCTAACATCTACTCACTACTCTTACTCAAACACTGCACGACCTAGGTTTTACATGGTTTTCTCAGTCACCTCAGGGTAGTATCTCAAACTGGACCATGTTTCATAAATATTTGAGAATCGTGTTGCAGCCATTCAAACCATGGTATATTTCAGTCCAATACAACAGTATTTCTTGAGAGTCTCAAGTTTCTATGTGTTTTGGCATGGCCTTACCATCATCAGGTGGGCATGTGAAGTTACAACACTCTTTTAATTTAAAAATATTACATATGCTAAAATGCTCAGAGACAATTAAAACTACTGAAAAGTTAAATATGGAACATTTACACACACACTATCATTCAACATGTCTACTGTGTAAGGCTGATGAGAAAGTGTTGTGCTTATGTGTGATACAGAAATGTCCATGTCACATTGCACGTGTTGTCAGTCTTGGGAAATGCTCTTCATTTAACTAAGATGACCAGGATTACGTGTGCTGTGCTGCAATCTGTGGAAGTCTCTGCAGTACACAAATTTTATATTGTGTTAAATAGTATTCATCAATGATACAGAGAGGGGTAAAGCAGCACAGTGTACATGATATGGGACCTATGTGGTGTTGCTGTGAGTGAGTGAAAAATTGTAAACAGCATAACCTTACATAAGATACGAATGTCACAGATCTGCAGTAATGAATGAAACTCTCTCCCCTCAAGCATCCTAGGCACTTCAACACCCCAAAACTATGATCATGACCACATACACGTGCCAATTGACTGATATGGGACCATGCAACAAACCCTGATTACTGTATGAATCTTCCTACAATT